>OLQH01000206.1_pt1 | contig 69529 bp, 61 predicted proteins | sample 1672671 | NCBI WGS metagenome assembly OLQH01 (sample SAMEA3136712, study PRJEB25190) | human gut metagenome
TGGGAAGGGATGATAAAATTATATTGGATGCTATTGTTGAAGAGGTTTTGGCAGACCTTGAGCCTCTTGCACAGGAAAAAAATATAAAGCTGATTGGAAAATGTGAGGATGCCACTATGATAGGTAGTGATATACTTATTTACAGGCTTGTATACAATCTGGTTGAAAATGCCATCAAATATAATCATCCGCTCGGACAGGTTACCGTAACCGCATATCAGAGAAAAAAGCATGTTTATCTGTCTGTAGAGGATACGGGAAACGGAATACCAAAGGAGCTTAGGGAGAGAGTGTTCGAACCGTTCTTCCGTGTGGATAAATCCAGAAGCCGGGAGCTGGGCGGCGTAGGGCTAGGACTTGCTCTTGTCCGTGAAATCGTTAGAGTACATGATGGCAGTATTTGTATTAAATCAGGCAAGACTGAAGGAACGATTTTCGAGGTGACTTTTGCACAGTGTTCAATATAGCGTTTGAACCTGAAGTAAAAGAACAGGCAGAACAGGAAAACGAATAGAATGAGCAAATATGATTCGCTATGGGAATATGTGAGAGATAATGGTAATTCATCTTTAAAGATGACATTTGAGCAAATTCAACAGATTGCAGGAATACCAATCGACCATTCTTTTTTGAAGTATAAAAAAGAGCTTACGGAATATGGGTATAAGGTCGAGAAAATATCTATGAAAGGAAGAAGCGTTAGACAACCTTGTAAAAGCTGGCAATACCAATTGGGCAACGGCAATGTTAATTCCAAACCCTGTTTATCGAAACGCTGTCAGAATGTTGAATAGGGATAAAATTTCACTGGAAGATCGAGTAAAACTTATAGGAGACGTAGAAAGCCTTCATACATTTGCCCATATAATCAATCGTACGCGCAGACGCGATATCGGCAATTTTACGTTGCGTAAACCAGAAACGGTAAAAGTATCTTTTACACCCGAGCAGCAAGAACGTTTCGATAGGAAAGACGGCGATTTATACAACGAACTGTACTTTGACGATAGTCCGTATTGACGAAAAAACGCAAATTTAATATCAAATATTTTAAAAAGAATATTGACAACGGAAAGAGTTGCCTTACAATAGTAGTGTGGGGGATAACTACTATGAATAGTTTTGAATTTTTGGAAAAACTCGGTTTTTCATCTAACGAGGCAAAAGTATACGGTACGTTGATAAAACACAAAGTGCTAAACGGCTACGAAATCGCCAAATTGTCCGGCGTTGCGCGTTCGTTGGTTTATGAGGTCATCAATCGTTTGATTGCAAAGGGCGCGGTCATCCGTATAGACGGAGAACCTAATTTTTACAAGCCTATCGAGTATCAAGACCTTATCCGCAGCATTAAGGAAGAAAACGAAAAGAATATTGCCTGCGCCGAACGCAAACTTCAACAACTCGCAACGGAAAATGCCGACGTCGATTACGTAATGAATATAGTGGGCGAAGAAAAATACGTTGCCAAGGCAAAGAAACTTATCGACAGCGCGCAAGCGGAAATTTCGCTGTCCATTTGGCAGGAGTCGTTCGAAGTGCTGCGTAGTAATATCGAAAACGCAATATCCCGCGGAGTAAAGGTGTATATTTTTACCTTCGAAAGTATTTCGGTCGCCGGCGCAACGGTGTATTCGTACAATATTAACGACGTTTCAACTCTGTTTCCCTACCGCAGAACAACAATCATAATCGACGGCAGAGAGTGCTTAGTCGGCGAAGAGGGCGATCGCAACGTTTACGTGCATACGCGCAATCATTCGGTTGTTTCTCTTGCCACCGACGAAATTGTTTTGAATGTTTTTTGGAATAAACTTATCGAAAAAGAAAACCTGTTGTCCAAGGGTTGCTCCGGTGCGGAGTTTTTGCAAGCCATACATAATTTGGCGGAGCGCTACGGCATTACCGACGAGATGACCAAGAATTTTCTTGTTTACAATTTTCAAAAGGAGAAAACTCAAAATGGCAAAAAACGTTGAACGATTACAGGCGCGCGAAGCCAAAGAACTTATCCGCCGCGAAAAGCAGTTGGGCGCAAGAAGCAACAAGTTTTATCTGATTTACTTGTTTATGATTTTGTCGCTCATCTACATAACGGACGAAATGGCGTCTACGATATCCATTCAGTTTCAGGCGAATATAGTTACGGAATTCTTCGTAAAAAATACGGGTATGGAATACGGCGCGGGATTATCGCTTTTTTCCGCCATAGGTTTTATTTCCTATCCGGTAACGTTGCTTATTATTTTCTACCGTCCCCTTGCGGACAAATTCGGGCGTAAGCCGTTTTTGGTTATTAACACGTTATGTATGGGGTTAGGGCTGTTCCTTGTGTATTTATCTAAGGATATCTACGTTTACATGATAGGCAGCACGTTGATGGGTTTTATGGTGTCGCACGATATGCAATGTGTGTACATACTGGAATGCTCCGACGAAAAGTCCCGCGCCCGTAACTACGCAATCGTAAAAGCGGTGGCGATACTGGGTACGTTGCTTGTTCCGTTGCTTAGGGCTACGCTTATGCAAAATGTAAGCGAGCGTTGGCACGTTGTATATTTAGTTCCGGCAATTATCGGTTTTGTAATGGCGTTATTCGCGTTGCTTTTTGCAAAGGAAACAAACGCGTTTTTAATAAAAAGAATAGAGTACTTAAAAACTCCCATCGAAGAACGCGAACAACGCAGTAAGGAAGAGCGCGAGCAAAACGCTCAAGGCGGAATTCTGACCGCTGTAAAATTCGCGTTCAAACACAGGCAATTACGCTTTTTGATCATCGCCTGCTGTTGTTTCTATCTTGCTTCGTTAGGTACGGCAACGTACAGTACGGTTATGGCAAAGTCTGCTTTGATGACGGAAGAAGAAATAACTCTTGCTCTATTCTTGTATCCCGTAGGCAACGCGCTGTTTACGTTGATATCGGGTTTTGTGTCGGACAAATTCGGGCGCAAAATAACTATAATTGCGATGTCTTGTTCGGCGTTGGCGTGCTATTTGCTGTTTATTTTAAGCGGTATGTTCAAGTGGACTCCGTATTTGACAGGCTTTGCAATCGGCGGATTTATGGGCAGTTACTGGGGCGCGGGCGATACTATCGGCGGAATAATGTTCTCCGAGTCTTCTCCTACAAACTTGCGTTCGTCCGTAACTGTAATCAACACGTTGCTTAACGGAGTTATGGGCGGACTTGCAACGGTTATCACTATGATACTGCTTCCTATCATTCCCGAAAAGATGTTCGGCTATATGTACTTGGGTTTGACTGTGCCGGGGCTTGTGGGCGCAATCGTAATAATGTGGCTGTTTGTCGGCGAAACTCGCGGACTGGATCTTAAAACGGTAACGGGTACGGAATGGGATAAGCCTAAAAAAATTAAAGAAGAAACACAGGACGGTGAATAAAAATGGATAACAAACGTTTTGAACTCGGCGCAAACGAACAGCCGTTGGATATTATCAAGGAAACGTGCGGTTTTGCAGGCGTATTCAAACAAATAGGAGTGATCGGGGATTCTTTGGCGTCTGGTGAGTTCGAAAGCCACGACGAAAACGGCAACATAGTTTATACCGATATGTACGGGTATTCGTGGCCCGCTGTTTTGGAGCGCATTACGGGGACGAAGTACAACAATTATTCTCGCGGCGGAATGACCGCGCGCGAGTATATGCAAAGTTGGGCGGATGCAAACGGATTTTGGCAATGGAATCAAGCGTATATCATTGCGCTAGGCAACAACGATTCGTTTGTCTTCGGACATCCGTTGGGAAGCGTCAAGGACGTTAACGCAGAATGTCCGCAGGATAACGCCGATACGTTCTTCGGCAATATGGGCAAAATCGTTTGCAAACTTAAAACGATCGAGCCAAATGCGCGTATTTTTGTTGTTACTCCGCAACTTCGCGGTGATGCCTGCGATAAAGATATTCGTTATATCGCAAGCGAACTTGCCAAATTGTGCGATATGTTTGACTTTACGTACTTGCTGGATATGACTGCGCATGCGCCCGTATACGATGCCGAAATGCGTAAGTCGTTCGGGCTGGGCTTCCATCCGAACCCGATGGGGTACTATGCTTACGCATTGATGGTGGCTAATTATATCGATTACGTTATACGTAGTAACCCTCGGGAATTTGCAACGATACCGTTTGTCGGTACGTCGCTCAAAAACAAAGATTACAAATAGTATGTATTTTCTGAAATACACAATTAACTAAACTTGTAGATGTTTTCATTGCAAGTTTACAACAATTTATACTAAATATATAACCGTTTTGGGGACGAAGGCATTTGAGCATTCGTCCTTTCTGTTATGATTGGCAAAGAAAATGCGATTTGTATGCTAGAGCGTGTTTGAAAAATCATTCCTGCAATCTGTACGCCCCACTTTGCGGCATATTATACCTTCATTCGGTTGACGTAGCCCGCTACGTCGCCCTCATTCGGATAAAATCTCCCACAAACTGAGACTCGCAGCTCACGAAAAGCCTTTTTCAGACACGCTCTAGAATGCGTGCCAAAATGGTCGGACTGCTTGAATGGCTGGAAGAAAAAGATAATCAACTTAGAGAACCATACAGTAAAATGCTTGATGATGGAATATTTGAAATCCGGTGTACTGTTGGAAATAATATAACCAGGGTGGTGTATTTCTTTTATTATGAAAGAAAGATAATACTTACAAATGGTTTTATAAAGAAGACGCAGAAGACACCATCAGGACAAATCAAACTGGCGAAAAGGCGAAGAGCAGATTTTCAGGAAAGGATGGGAAGATCATGAAGACATTAAAAGAGTATAAAGCTGAACAGATGAGAGATACAGAATTTGTGAAAGAATATGAAAGTATTCAGCCAGAGATGGATGTTATCAGGGCGATTGTAGAAGCAAGAACCTCTCAGAACCTTACACAAAAGGAACTTGCCGAACGTACAGGTATCAATCAGGCTGATATCAGCAAACTGGAAAATGGAACCAGAAATCCTTCCGTGAATTTGCTGAAAAGACTAGCGGATGGTATGGGAATGGTACTCAAAATAGAGTTTGTGCCGAAACAAAAGGTATGATTACGGAGGAGAAAAGTATGATTACGACAATTTTATGGGATGTAGATGCCACGTTGCTGGATTTCCTGGCGGCGGAAAAGGCGGCGATAAAGAAACTGTTTCAGGAGTTTGCTCTGGGAGAGTGTACGGATGAGATGATCGGGCGGTATTCGAAGATCAACAGGTCGTACTGGGAACAGCTGGAATGCGGCGAACTTACCAAACCGGAGGTACTGGTCGGAAGATTCCGGGAGTTTTTTGAGACGGAAGGGATCCGCAGCGATGTGGCGGAAGCGTTTAATGACCGCTATCAGCTTTGCCTGGGAGATACGATCGTGTTTCGGGACGACAGTTATGAAATTGTGAAGTCCCTGCAGGGAAAAGTGAAACAATATGTGGTTTCAAACGGCACGGTCGTTGCCCAGGAGAAAAAACTGCGTCTTTCCGGTCTGGGAGAATTGATGGACGGCATCTTTTTGTCCGAGGCCCTAGGCGTGGAAAAACCAAACGTGGAGTTTTTTGAAAGGATGTTTGAAACCATCGGTCCTGTAGAAAAAGACCAGGTACTGATCGTGGGAGATTCCCTGACCAGCGATATCCGCGGCGGCAACAACGCCGGAATCCGGACCTGCTGGTACAACCCGGATCATATAGAACGGTATGCGGATGTAAAGACTGATTATGAGATCGCGGATCTGCACGAAGTTTACGATATCATAGATGCCAACGAGCAGAGGTAAATGCAGTTTGTTTATTAGGAGCGGTGAATAGGTGTCCCTGATAACTGGGAGAGGAGTGACAAGCACCGAAAAGTGCAACTCATGATGTAATATATTATATAAAGAAGAGAAAAAAAGCGATATCGTACAAGCTATATACCTGCACGATATCGCTTTTTATACATTTTTGCACTTTTGCAGAAGCAGAAATATTATCAGCGAAAAACTACGTTATATCTGTATTACGGGCAAAACGGGTATGCAATCTCCGTATCCGTCAGAATCCCATATTTTTCCGGATGACGCCAGGCACCGGGGCGTTCTTCCTCGCGGTAGCTCCGCAGCATGGAAAGATCCAGAGTTGCGAGATAGATGCCTTCTTCTTCCGGTGTTTCCAGCACACAGGTATCCCGGGAACCGGGTTCATCAGGCAGATAAACCACACCATCAAAAAGCGTAGAATGTCCGTTGCAGTCTGGATGCGGAGCCGGATAGTTGCAGGTAGCGATGGCAAGCATATTTTCATAAGTCCGTCCCCGCAGCTGTGCCAGCCGGTTGATCTCCATCGGACAGGCATTTGGAACAAGAATCAGTTCCGCTCCTTTTAACATCATGATCCGGGCACTTTCCGGGAATTCCCTGTCATAACAGATCATGGCACCGACCTTTATCGGTCCTTTGGCGGTCTGTAAAGTCTTGACATAAAAAGTATCTCCCGGTGTAAGTCTTGCCTCCACATCAAACGCGCAGGTATGCACCTTCGCATAGCGGAGCACCGGTTTTCCATACATATTAAACAGACAGATCGTATTGCGCGGCGCCGGATGGTAACTTTCAAGAAACGTGATACCGATCGCCATTTGCAATTCTTTTGCAAGTTCCTGAAATACGGTTACAAAAGGACTGTCTACAGAAACCGCCAGTTTCCGAAGCGTCTCCGGTTCCTGGTCGATATCATAGCCGATATTCCAGATTTCCGGAAACAAAGCGATATCCGCACCTCGTTCTTTTGCCTCCCGGCATGCCTGTAATCCCTTTTCCAGATTTTCTTCCTGTGTTTTTCCCGGAAGAAGCTGTAAAAATGCAATGTTTAAGTCCATAAAAATCCCCCTTTACACAAAAAACATAACGATAAATCCAATGTCTTTATTATACCAGAATCCACATAGGTTCACACGATCTGATTTCGATAAAGTTTCGGTGTGGTGTGGTAATATTTATGAAAAAGCTCACAAAAATAACTGGTATTGGAAAATCCACAGGTATAGGCAATCTCCGTGACAGAGAGGGCAGTGGATCTCAAAAGCGTGCTTGCTTTTTCCAGACGATACTGCGTCACATACTGCACAGGCGGAACTCCGAGATATTTTTGAAACAGCATCGTACATTTAGTCTTACAACAGTTTCCGACAGCGGAAATATCCCGGAGCAGGATTTTATTCTGATAATTTTTCTGTACGAAACCAATCATTAACGTGAGCGACTGGATATCGTCCGTATTGCTTTTGATATCAGAAACAGAATCCATATTTTCGGAGAGAAGACCGAGTATATGAGAAAATTTTTCCAAAATAAGAAAAGGCTTCAGTTCATCCGTAGATTCTTCGTACAGGCTCAGAAGATCACGAAGAATCGCATTCTGCCAGGAAATAGCAGGAATCAGTTTCTGGTAAGGAAAACTCGTATTCTGCATCAGAGGATCCAGAAACTGCCGCATAAAATATTCGTTGACAGAAAGAAGACGGGGCGAGAGCAGAATACAGATAAAATTGCAATCGGCATAGCGATCAGAATAGCCATAATGAAAACACTGACTGTTTATAAAAATACCTTCCCCGGCCCGAAGAGAAATATGCTGCCCGTTGACATCATAGGACAACTCGCCGTCCAGCAGAAAAATAAATTCAAAATCATCATGCCAGTGGCTGGTAGCACGAAAATTCGGATAGGTAGACAGTTGCCCCAGCTTGATATAGGCTGGAAAATCCGGAATATTATAGACCACATTTTCGGAAAAATCAGAATTTAAAACGGTATGTGGATTGACTTTCATAGAAATCACCTTCTTTATGAACGATTAAAACTGTTCAGCAGATAGTATCCCGCGAGGGTATTGAACAGTTACGAACGATTGTTATATAAGTATGTCAAATATTGGTATAAAAATCAACGGAAATATATTATTTTTGTAAAAGATAAACAAAAAAGTTTGCGAAATACAAAAAATCAGGAAAGATGGGGAACAAATTATGAACAATATTGAAAGAAGAGATGCGGGACTTCCTTACATAGCAGATGATGAGGTTCTTGAACAGCAGAAACGGGCACGAAGACTGACACAGGAGTTAAATACGGCAGATCGTTCGGACTTTGATAAGATTGGAGCGATTGTCAAAGAACTGCTGGGAAAATCAGACGGTGCTTTTATCAATCCACCATTTTACTGTGACTATGGATTTAACATCGAAGTTGGCAAAAACTTTTTTGCAAACTATAACTGTACGATTCTGGATGTGGGAAAAGTTACCTTCGGCGATCATTGCCAGCTGGCTCCGAATGTGGCAATCTATACGGCAGGTCATCCGGTACATCCGGATTCCAGAAACAGTGCCTATGAGTACGGCATTCCGGTTTCTATCGGAGATAACTGCTGGATCGGAGGCAACAGTGTGATCTGTCCGGGCGTAAAGATCGGTAACAATGTAATCATCGGTGCAGGAAGTGTCGTAACCAAAGACATTCCGGACTGGTCGATCGCAGCCGGCAACCCGTGCAAAGTGATCCGCAGGATCACAGAGGAAGACAGAAAATACTACTATAAGAAAAATGAGTTCGATGAAGAAGCATGGAACGATCTGGCAGCCAGAGGATTTGCCGGTACTGAAAAATAAAAACCAGGACGGAAGCATCGATTATCTGTCATAGCCGATGCTTCCTTTTTGAATTACATATCAATAATAGATTCTGAGAACCAATTTTGATGGTACTTTATAAAAAAACAGGAAAAGGGAAACTGACAATTTGAATAACAAAAAAGAAATAAAAAATGAAATCACCCGCCTGGCGATTCCGATTGCTTTTCAGCAGTTTATGCTTGCGCTGGTAGGAGCCAGTGATGCGGTGATGCTGGGACGGCTGCAGCAGGATGCGATGTCGGCGGTATCGCTGGCAACACAGGTTACGTTTGTACTCAATCTGTTTCTGGCAGCTGTGGTGATCGGTGAAAACCTGTATGTGGCACAGTATTATGGAAAAAAAGATTATTCCATGATATCGGAAACCTTTCGGCTGGCACTGATCCTGACAGGCATCATGACAATTTTTTTTACAGTATGTGCACTGGCATTTCCGGGAAAAATCATGTATCTGTTTACCAATGATCCGGAACTGATCCGGATGGGAAGAGACTATCTGCGGATTGCAGGAATTTCTTATCTGTTTCTGGGAGTTTCGCAAATCAGTATGACACTGATGAAAAACTGTGGCGCGGTCGGGATGAGCACATTTCTGAGTATGGTGGCTGTAATTCTGAATATTATATTGAATGCCATTTTCATCTTTGGACTTTGCGGAAGTCCACGTATGGGAATTCAGGGAGCTGCGCTTGCAACCGTGATTGCAACAGTGATTCAGGCAACATGGAGTTTTGGATATGTGGTGCTCAAGAGAAAACAGGTGCGGTTTTTAAAGGTACGTGTCAACAGGGAACTGTGGAAAGGATTCCGGGAAAAAACCGCTCCGGTTTTATTTAACGAACTGGCATGGGGCGGTGGATTTACCATGTATTCCGTGATCCTGGGACATATGGGAAGTGATGCGGTGGCGGCAAACGGCATCGCCAATATTTCCAAAAATCTGATCATCTGTTTCTGTATGGGACTCGGAAGTGCGGGAAGCATTGTTGTGGGGAATCTTCTGGGAGCGAACCGACTGGAAGAAGCAAAAGAAGCCGGAAAAATGGCTACCATTTTCTCTATCGTCAGCGGGATCATTTCAGGCGTGCTTCTGATTGCAGTTTCTCCACTGATCGTCCGTGTAACCGGACTGTCTCCGCAGGCGCAGGGCTATCTGCAGAAAATGCTGCTGATCTGTTCCTATTATCTGGCGGGAAAATCGGTCAACTGTATGACGATCGGAGGTATCTTTACAGCGGGCGGAGATACGAAGTTTGGTATGATATGCGACACCGTGACCCTCTGGTGCGTGACGGTTCCGCTGGGTGCACTGTGTGCGTTTATTTTTAAACTTCCGGTGATGGTAGTGTATTTTATACTGAATCTGGATGAAATCATCAAATTACCGGCGGTGTTTATTCATTACAGGAAATATAAATGGGTGAAGAATATTACCTGATAAAGAAATTAACAAAAAACAGCGGTGGGATACAGAAATGGAAAAATCTGTATTTCACCGCTGTTTTATTATATAAGCTATGAAATCTGCAAAATATGCAACCAATAGATAAAGTGTGAAAGATTTGTATGGTAATACTTTTTATGGTAAAATAGGAAAATATGATCAGGATAAGATGAAAACAAATGGATAAATGAGATAAGAGGAGAATATATAATGAAAACAAATACATTATTACAACAGATCAGACAGGAACATGCGTCTGCCTTTACCCACGGCGGAAAGTTTCATGCAGATGATGTGTTTTCTGCAGCTCTGCTGTTATATCTGAACCCGGAGATTACGATCACAAGGGGGAATAAAGTGCCGGAAGACTTCGAGGGGATTGTTTTTGATATCGGAAGAGGGCAGTACGATCATCACCAGAAAGACAGTCGGATCCGGGAGAACGGAGTTGCGTATGCGGCGCTTGGGCTTTTGTGGGAAGCACTGGGGGCAGAGATCCTGGGAGAAGAACTGGCACAGAAATTTGATGAAGCGTTTGTACAGCCATTAGATAACAACGATAATACCGGTGAGAAGAATGAACTGGCGGCGCTGATCGGAAACTTTAATCCGACCTGGGATGCCAGCGGGAGCAACGACGAAGCATTTTTCCAGGCGGTCAGTGTGGCAGGGATGATTCTGGAGAATAAATTCGAGCGGTATCTGGGAAATGAACGGGCGGACAGACGGGTGGAAGAGATTCTCGAAGCGCATGAGAGAGCGTTACAGTCCGGCGAAAAGACAGAAAACGAGGCGAAGATTCTGATTCTTCCGGAATTTGTACCGTGTCAGAAAAGACTGTCCGAGACGGAGATAGCCTTTGTGATCTTTCCGTCCAACCGGGGCGGATACTGTATCCAGCCACAGAAGAAAGAATATTCACTGAATTACAAATGCAGTTTCCCATCCGAATGGCTGGGTCTGGAAAATGAAGAATTACAGAAAGAAACAGGGCTGGTAAGTGCGGGATTCTGTCATAAAGGAGGCTTTCTGCTGACCACAGGGACGTTGGAAGATGCGGTGAAAGCATGCGAGATCAGCCTTGCAGAGTACAGGGAAGAACCGGTACTTGTGAACTTTGGTGGAGGTGCAGCGGCAGATGAACTGCTTGGAAAACTGCAGGGTCTGCAGACTGCGCGGATCATTCATATGGATTATGCGGAACTTCCGGAGCTGGAACTTCATGGAATCTACGGGGAAGTTGTGATGGAAAAGCAGGAATGGAAAGCGTTTGTGAAAACACAGGTAAAGCAGATCCTGAAATATAAACCGGAGGCGGTTTATGTGGCAGATCATATGTTTGCAGGGTATCCGGTTGTGCATGCGCTGAGAAAGAAACATATTCCGGTGCTGACGATGGTGGAAAAGGACGGACAGAAACTTCTGGTGAGAATCCCATCGGGATCATAAAAAAAGGCAGCTCAAGCTGCCTTTTGGGTTCCGAGTGGTAATGGTGCATTTATAGGGGATTCTTTGTGAGGCGAAGTTTTTTGATACAGATAGAAGATACCTCCAAAGAATCCGAAAATCAGACCTGTGTAACCCGCAGAACAAAAGAGGACAACTGTTTTGGTAGAAAGGGAAATGGTGCTGATCAGGCAGACAACAGAACCGGCAAGCAGTCCGATCAGTGTCCATCCCGCCAGCAGCGCTGCGAGAAACATTGCTGAAACATGTGAGCTTTTTACATGATGGTTCATAAAATTCCATACAGTCTTATACATAACGATCCCTCATTTCTGTGTTTGATCTTATTCATATTGTTTTCTTTTACTGTCATGATTATAAAAAAACTGTGTAAAATACGCATGCGCAGTAATGAAAAATTTATGTAAAACTTGCATGGAAAGCGTTGCAGGAAATTATGAGAATGCACAGTGTGGAGGGAGTTTCTACAGGATCTCCCCGTGAAATCCTGCTCAACTGTACAGGTATCGCCGTACAACTTCGAGTCCCGGGACAGGGGCACAAAACTGCGTGTTACGGTTTCGACAGTTCTGGTATGTTTCTTCCAGATCAAACCACCGCACCGATTCCACCTCCTCTTTTTGCAGGACGAGTGTCTCGATATCGACAGGCTGCTGATAGACATAGACAAAGGCAATTTCGTTGTCCCGGAAGATTTTTCCGTGGAATTCTTCTGCAAAATTTCCGTGGATGCATCCGGCAAATTCCAGATCCTCCGGTTTGGCGTGGATGCCCAGCTCTTCCGCAAGTTCCCGCAGGCCGGATGCAAGTGGTTCATCGCCTGCCTGAATATGACCAGCGGAAGACGTATCGTATTTTCCGGGAAAAGAATCTTTGCTCATTGCGCGTTTTTGCATCAGAACCTGAAAATGTTCGTTTTTCCTGCGAACGATCCAGATATGAGCTGTTCGATGGCGGATTCCTTTCGTGTGTGCAAGGGTGCGGGAAATGATTTCCCCGGTCGGTTGTCCCTGTTCATCTACGATATCCAGATACTCCATGTGTGTCCCTCCTGTGCGAGATTTTGTCATCGGTAACTATATGTCTTTCTGTATTATGATGTAAATACGCCATTTTATGGAAGTTCGAAGTGTTCAAGGGTTGCGGGAATTGCGTAGCAATGGAGCAATCCGATTACATCAATGAATGGCAAAATTTACTTTTGCCACTCGCATCGTATTATAGTATACGGGGCAGGAAGTTACAAGAAGCAATTGATTATCGCATGTGTTACCGTTCGCTGGTAATATTCGCGAGGCGTTTTTCGTGTGACTGAACAGGAGAAAGACCGTGCTTGCATCCCGTACAAAAAGCGGGTATACTCATAAGTAACTGTGGGTGTCGCAGATGAGTGACAGCCGATGACAGAATATGAGAAAATGACTGGAGAAGGTAGTATGAACGAGAACAAATTAAGAGAGTATGCGAAACTGATCGTAAAGATCGGAGCCAATGTACAGAAAGGACAGCGCGTCCGTCTGCAGGCAGGCGTAGATCAGATTCCGCTGGTAAAGATGGTGACTGAAGAGTGTTACAAAGCAGGTGCAAGTTATGTAGAGATGTTCTGGGAGTGCGGAGAAATCAACAAACTGCATTATCAGTATGCGGCAGCTGATGTACTCGGTGAAGTACCGGTATGGGAAGAGGAGCGGGCGAAACAGATGACCGTGGATTTGCCGGTTCGTATCTTTATTGATTCTTCTGACCCGGATGAACTGGCAGGAATCTCCCCGGATCTGATCTCTACCGTCAGCCAGATGCGTCAGAAAGTCATGAAAAAATACCGTGATCAAATCGATGGTAAACATCAGTGGCTGATCGTGGCAGCAGCTTCTGGAAAATGGGCGAAAAAAGTATTTCCGGATGATACAGAGGATGTGGCAGTGGAAAAACTGTGGGATGCGATCTTTGACTGCGTATATCTGAAAGATGGTGAGGATGCGGAAAAGATCTGGCAGGCACATAACGAACGGATGACGCAGAAAGCAAATTGGTTAAATGAACAGAATTTTAAAACACTGCATTATACAAGCAGCAACGGTACGGATTTTCGTGTGGATCTGATTCCGGGAGCAAAATGGGGCAGTGCAGGAGATATCAATCATCTGAATCGTGCTTTCTTTGTTCCGAACATGCCGACGGAGGAAGTTTTCACAAGCCCGATGAAGGGAAAATGTGAAGGACGTCTGGTTTCTACCAAACCATTAAGCCGCTCCGGACAGGTCATCGATCATTTTACGGTTGATTTTAAAGACGGAAGAGTGGTAGACTGCCACGCTGAACAGGGGGAAGAAGTCCTGAAGAAAATGTTTGCGATGGATGAGGGTGCTTCCATGCTTGGTGAAGTGGCACTGGTTCCGAAGGAGTCTCCGATCAATCAGTCCGGTCTGATGTTCTACAACACTTTGTTTGATGAAAATGCATGCTGTCATGTGGCTGCCGGACGTGGATTTTCTGAGGTTATTGAAGGATTTATGGATATGACGGATGAGGAGATCTATGCGAAAGGGATTAATGATTCTATGATCCATATGGACTTTATGGTTGGCTCAGATGATCTGCATATTGTGGGAATCCGGGAAGATGGTAGTGAAGTGGATATTTTTGTGGATGGGACCTGGGCTGAGTAAGTTGGGGGAACATGCCATATAGAAAAGGTGTTTAAGACGGACGCCCGAAAACAGACCGCGCTGTCTGCGGCAACGTGGGCAGGGGAACTTTGAACTAATCCCTAACTTCGACTAAGACTCTCGCGAGAGCGCTCGAGCCTAAGTCTACGTAAGGGCTGGATTTCAAAGCTTCCCCTAAACGCCCACAAAGTGTTGCTGCAGACAGCGCGGTCTGTTTTCAGGCTGGGTGCTGGCTGAGAACTTGAAAGATGAACGAGAGGATTTTGAAGTAGGAGGTTCTGAAAGGAGAGCTGCTGAAAACTGCATTATATTATGCTATGAGGATTGTGAAAGTACGAAGTACGGAACAATACGGTATCAAAGGGGGCAGAATACCTTTTGAACCAAACAACATATCATATAAATGGAACATAGTATTATATAGATAAAACCGAGGGGAGAAGAGGGATCTCAGCCTCGGTTTTGTTGTGGTGTATATTTATAATTGATCCAGTGGATTAAGTCAATATTTGATATAGCCGGAATGTGCAGGAGAGTAATTTAGTGTATCTGTACTGCCTGGATCAGGCGGAAGACCTGTTCGGCGGTGTCGGTCAGGTTTTGGCGGGTGGTTTCGGGGTGCATGGCTTCTTCCAGGGTGGTTATGGTGTGGAGGATGGGGAAGAAGGCGTCGATGCCGTGCTGGTTGCAGAGGGTGGCTTCTTTGGTGGTGCAGCCGGAGAAGGCGAGGACGGTTTTGTTGTATTTTTTGGCGATGGCGGCGACGCCGATGGGGGCTTTGCCCATGATGGTCTGGCCATCGAGGCAACCTTCACCGGTGATGACGATGCCGGCGTCTTGGATGTAGGATTCCAGCCGGGTTTCTTCGAGGATGATCTGGATGCCGGACTGGAGGGTGGCGTTTGTGTAAGAGAGAAAGGCGAAGCCAAGTCCTCCGGCGGCGCCGGTGCCGGGGTGGCTGGGGTCAGCGTTCGGGTATGTTTCCCGGGTGATGCTGGCGTAGAAGGCAAGCCATTGATCCATCTGGCGAATCATGTCCGGGGTTGCGCCTTTTTGCGGACCGAAGATGGCACTGCATCCCTGTGGACCGCAGAGTGGGTTTGTTACATCGCAGGCAATCTTAAAGTGACAATCTTTAAGTTCCGGGAGAACGTGTGTGTCATGGATCGTTGCAATCTGTGACAGACCGCTGGCTCCGAAGGGAACCGGCTGTCCGTTGTTATCCCGAAATTCATATCCGAGAGCCTGAAGCATACCGATGCCGCCGTCGTTTGTGGCACTTCCACCGATTCCGACGATGAAGTTCCGGCATCCGTTGACGATAGCGTCGCGGATCAGTTCACCTACGCCGTAGGTGGTTGTATATAACGGATTTCGATTCGGTTCGTCTACCAGAGTGATTCCCGCAGCGGCGGACATTTCGATAATGGCGGTCTTTGAATCATCAAGGATTCCATAAGCTGCCTCTACAGGTGTACCCAGCGGACCGGTGACGGTTACTGTACGGATCCGGCCGTTCATGCCGCGTGCGAGAGCCTCCACAGTTCCCTCCCCACCGTCAGCCAGAGGGCGGACAAGCACTTCTGCATCCGGGAATACCCGGTGGATTCCTTCGCGGATGGCAGCTCCGGCGTCCAGAGAACTGATACTTCCTTTAAATGAATCGATGGCGATTACGACTTTCATATCTGAGATTCCTCCTTTAAGGCAATGGCGATTCCGTCCTCGTTGTTTGTGATCGTGACGGTATCTGCCGCTTCTTTTACCGCATCTTCTGCATTTCCCATAGCAACACCCCATCCGGCAGCTTTTAACATCGGAATATCATTTTCTGAGTCACCGAATGCAGCGGAGGCAGAGAGCGGGATTTCCAGACGGTCACAGATATCGGAGAGACCTTTTCCTTTGTTAATAGAGATGGGAATGATCTCCAGATAGAAAGGTGCGGTACGGACAACGGTAAGATCAGGAGGCAGATGCAAAGCGATGGTTTTCTGCACTTCAAAAAGTAAAGAGGAATCCACCGAAAGCAACAGTTTTACCGGTGCAAAATTCAGAAAATCCGCCAGGTTGTCCACCTGCGTACAGGACATCCGGTTACAGTGACATTCGTATTCCACCTTATAGCCGGAAGGATCAGTCACATAGAATTGTGTGCCGTCATCGAGAATCACAGTTACCGGAAGGGTTTCCAAAAAACGAAGGAGTTTTCGGGTCACTTCTATAGACATATGTGTCTCGGAGAGAATTGCTTCACTTGCAGCATCTATGATTTTTCCGCCGTTATATGCCATCAGGATTCCGTGATATTTCTTTAACTGTAACAGTTCAGCAAATTCCAGAAGTCCATGGAGCGGTCGCGCGGAAGCAAGTACCAGCCGTGTTCCGTTTTCCTGAACGGAAAGAAGGGCATCCTGGGTAGCAGGAGTGATCTGTTTCTGATCGTTGGTAAGAGTTCCATCAATATCGAGTGCAATTAATTGTATATTCATAAGTACGTCCTTTCTGCTTTCTTTGGCTTTTAGTATACCAGAAGAAAGAATCCCTGTGTGAGGATTTTTCGGAGTAATCGTTGTAAATACACATATTTTTTCGGAAATCATGCATATACAGACAAAATGTCTATACGATAGCAGGACGGTTGTGTTAAAATATAGAAAAATAGCGTTGGAAAGGTCACAACAAAACCTGATTTTTCCCACAGTGGCGGTGTGCGTAAATTTGTGCCGCAGCTTCAGGAAGAGAATCCTGGAACAGCAGGGCAGCAGCATGGCAAACTGGAACCGGAAATAAAATATATGAAAATAATTTGCGGAAGGAACGAAAAATGTCACTGGAAAAAGCAAAAGCATATCTGCGGGAGAAAGGCATGGAGGATCGCGTGATCCGGCTGGAAGATTCTACGGCAACGGTAGATGATCACAGCGCCGTGCGCCTGACCATCCCGGAACTGGAACGTATCGCCGGGGCAAAAGGCTGGGTGGATGTGTGTAAAGAGTAAACAGGCGAGAACAGAAAAGCAGGAGGGGATGCGTATGGATAGATTCAGAACCGTAATATCAGTAATTGCCATGGTGCTGGCCGGTATGATCGGATATTATTTCGGAGCAGCACTGGGAGAATCGATGGGGTGTGCTATTCTATTTTCTGTCATTACGGGATTTGCCGGTGTGATTTATGTGCTGGATAATCCGAGAAAACAGTGATGACACACAGGAGGTTGGCACAATGAAGTATGTTTCGTATCGGATAAGAAAATTACATCAGGAGGAAATAAAGATCTTAGACGATTTTCTATATGAAGCAATTTTTATCCCCGAAGGAACCAAAGCACCGCCGAAAGAGATCATCAAAGAGCCGGAGTTGCAGGTGTATGTTGCGGATTTTGGGAAAAAGAAAGATGATAGCTGTTATGTTGCGGAAACGTCTGGGAAAATAGCAGGAGCGGTCTGGTGCCGGATCATGGATGATTATGGGCATGTAGATAATGATACGCCTTCAGTTGCAATATCGGTTCTTGAGGAATTCCGGCATTGCGGAATCGGAACCGCATTGATGCAGCACATGCTTACCGCATTAAAACAACAGAGCTATCCACAGGTATCTCTGTCAGTGCAGAAAGCGAATTATGCCGCACGGATGTATAAAAAACTCGGGTTTGAAACTGTGGAGGATAAAGAGGAAGAATACATTATGGTTCGCAGACTGTGAACACAGAGATGAAGTCTGGTTTTACAACCTGGAACGAGTTGTACGCAGAGATGGGAGAAACAAAATGTATCGGTTATTTCCAGACAAAGATATTAATTGCCGAAACATATGGTGTTTTACCGTTGGAGTATCGACGTCTGCCGGAAATAAGGAGCGCCAGAAGAAAGAAAAACGGATCCTGAGGAAATACTTGACACCGGGTACACCTGCTGTGGTATTCTTATCTAAAAAGAATTTACAGGAGGAATAAACTATGGAGAAATCAACCGTTTATTTTACGGATTTCCGATGTCCGGTAGGAACCAGCCAGCTGGTCAAGCTGAAAAAACTCTGTGTCGCAGCAGGTATCAAAGATATCGATATGGATGGAAAGTTTGTAGCAATCAAGATGCATTTTGGAGAACTGGGGAACCTGGCTTTTCTTCGCCCGAACTATGCGAAAGTTATTGCTGATCTGTGCAAAGAACAGGGAGGAATGCCGTTTCTGACAGACTGTAATACCTTGTATCCGGGAAGCAGAAAGAACGCACTGGAGCATCTGGACTGTGCAAATCTTAACGGATTCAACACGACTACAACCGGATGTCAGATTATCATCGGTGACGGACTGCGTGGAACAGATGAAGTGGAAGTTCCTGTTGTGAATGGAGAGTACTGTAAGACTGCATTGATCGGACATGCGATCATGGATGCAGATATCTTCATCAGTCTGAGTCATTTTAAAGGACATGAAGCGACCGGATTCGGCGGAGCTATCAAAAACATTGGTATGGGCTGTGGAAGCCGTGCGGGAAAGATGCAGCAGCACGCAAGCGGAAAACCGGCGATCAATGAGGAAATCTGTCGTGGCTGCCGCCGCTGTGCAAAGGAGTGCGGCAGTGACGCGATCACCTATGTAAATAAAAAAGCAGTGATCGACTATGACAAATGCAAAGGCTGTGGACGTTGCATCGGAGCCTGCAGTTTTGATGCGGTATACAATCCAAACAGCAGTGCCAACGAACTGCTTGACCGGAAAATGGCTGAATATGCACAGGCTGTCTGTCATGGCCGTCCACATTTCCATATTGCACTGGTACAGGATATCAGCCCAAACTGTGACTGCCATGGAGAAAACGACGCACCGATTCTTCCGGATATCGGAATGTTTGCAAGTTTCGACCCGGTAGCGCTGGATCAGGCGTGTGCAGATGCCTGTCTGCAGGCAACACCGATTGCAAACAGCCAGCTCGGAGAACATCTGGCAGAAGAAGGATGGCACTGCCACCACGACCATTTCAAAGATTCCAACCCAAACATCGAGTGGAAAGCAACGCTGGATCAGGCGGAGAAGATCGGTCTTGGAACGAGAGAATATGAATTGAAAAGAATAAAATAGGAACTGACGGCCAGACAAGAGAAAAAGATTGACATTTCCGACGGGACATTTCATAATGACGATGGTAGTTTGTTAAAACTAACAGGAGAAAGAATATGAGGCACTGGCAGAAACATATGTCAGTGACAAAACCGATGTTACAGAGGGAAAAGAGAGAAAAAGAAGGACTGGTGGCTTACCGAGGTAACGGTGGAGTTTGAGAAACTGCGAAAAGAAAATGCGGATATTGTGGCATGGATCCGTTTTGATGATCCGGACGAGATGGGCATTGATTATCCGGTGCTGTATTCCGGGGATAATGAGACATATCTGCGGAAAAATCTGCATGGAAAGATACATATTGCAGCCAGTATTTTTCTGGAAGGACTGAATCAGCCGGATTTTTCCGATTATTATAATATCCTTATCGGCTACCAGCCGGGAGAAGAATATCAGAAATTGATCGATCATATGGTAAATAATTCTGCAATCCAGACCGGAATAACTCCGCAGTCTTCCGACAAAATCCTGACATTGTCGACCTGTACGGGACAGGGCTATGAAAAACGGTTTGCGATACATGCGGTATGTGTGGATACACAGAGTGCAGATGTGAAATGAATGAGAAAATAAAATATGTATACAAAAAGGAGCTGTCGCACGAAAATCAGTGCGTCAGCTCCTTCTTGTATGTCAGGAATTAAAATATTTATTTTCCTTCGGTAGCAAAATACTCCTTCACCAGTTTCACAACGGTTCCCGACAACAGGAACACCGCGATCAGGTTCGGGATCGCCATCAACCCATTAAAGGTCTCTGCGATACTCCACAGAAGTCCAAGTTCCACGGTAGCACCAAGAATCGCTACCAGAGAATACACAACCATAAACGGCTTTACGATCTTCTCACTGGAAAACAGAAACTCGATACATCTTGCTCCATACAGTCCCCATCCGATGATTGTAGAAAAAGCGAAACAACACATCGCAACGGCTGTAAAAACAGAAATCCAACTGCCATATACAGAAGTAAATCCTGATATCGTGAGTTCCGCACCGGCAGCATGTCCATAAGTGACCGGGGTGCCGCTGCACAGAATAACCAGAGCAGTCAGGGTGCAGATGACAATGGTATCGGCAAATACTTCAAAGATACCGAACAGACCCTGTTTCACCGGTTTTCTGGTATCCGCACAGGCATGGGCGATGGATCCGGTACCAAGACCTGCTTCGTTGGAGAAGATACCACGGGAAACTCCTTTTTTCATGCTGAGAAAGAAGCTTCCCACAACACCGCCGGTTACAGCACGCGGGCGAAAAGCACCATAAATAATAGAATAAAAAACATGCGGAATATTACGGAAGTTGATCAGTACAACACCAAGTGCCAGAAGAATATAAAACAGTGCCATAAAAGGAACCAGTTTTTCCGTCACACTTCCGATTCGTTTGATACCGCCAAGAAGGATCAGACCGACCAGGATCGTGATCACGATTCCGATGATCAGATTCAGTGTGCTGACAGACTGACCAGAAATCAGGTGGAAATTGATCAGTGCGGAATCGACAGCCGTTGTGATCGTATTGACCTGTGTGGCATTACCGGTACCGAATACGGTAAGGACACCAAAAGCGGAAAACAGGTATGCCAGCCAGTGCCAGTGTTTTTTCAGACCATTTTTTATATAGTACATAGGTCCGCCGACGAGATCTCCCTGCGCGTTCGTCTCACGGAAATGAACGGCAAGTGTTACTTCGGCGAATTTGGTACACATGCCAAGCAGAGCCGAGATCCACATCCAGAAGACGGCACCAGGCCCACCGATGGCGATGGCACCCGCGACTCCGGAGATATTACCGGTACCGACCGTCGCGGCGAGAGCGGTACAGACTGCCTGGAATGGCGTCAGAGAACCGTCAGATGCGTCTTTTTTTCGGAACATACGTCCGATGGTGGTCTTGATTGCATAGGGAAATTTACGGATCTGTAAAAAATGGGTGCGAAGGGTCAGATACAAACCGACACCGATGATACAGATCATAGCAGGGACTCCCCAGATAAAATTGTTGACCGCCGAATTGATGGATTCGATTGTACTTAACATAGTTTATCCCTTTCTTTGGTTAAAATAAAAACTGATTTGTCCATTTGGCTGAAAAAAGCTGAATAGACTTTATCAGTATAGCATAGTTATGTGCAAAAGTGAAGAAAAAATATCCCCCATAGAGGCTTGTGAAAAAAGAAACAATCATGATATAATGAGCGGAAGAGAGCCAGAGGGAGCTTGCTCACTCTTGGCGAACGGCGAAATTATGGAGTGATGAAATCACGACATAATGGCATTTATGAGTGGATGGTACATGCGCGTATCAGATATAGAGGAAATGGTCGGGCGTACATCTAAGTTAAGCGGAGGAACGGAATATATGGAATTACTGGAACAGATAGAGGACTATTGGACCGACAGAGCCGAAGGGTACTCTCAGGTCAATCAGGAAGAACTGGCGGGAGACAACCGGACGAACTGGAGACGGGAACTTGAGAGTCATTTTCCGGAAAACAGAACAAACGAAACCTATAAGATCCTGGATATCGGAACCGGTCCCGGATTTTTTTCGATTATTCTTGCGGAAGCCGGTTATTCGGTGATGGCGGTGGATTATACGGAAGCCATGCTGGAAGAAGCAAAAAAGAATGCGGGAGCACTTGCCAAGAAGATCACCTATCGTCAGATGGATGCTCAGCATCTTGATTTTGCGGATGAAACCTTTGACGCGGTAGTCAGCCGGAATCTGACCTGGAATCTCGAAGATCCGGCACAGGCGTATAAAGAATGGATGCGGGTACTGAAAAAGGGCGGAGTTTTGTTAAATTACGATGCCAACTGGTATCATCATTTATTTGATGCGGAAAAGAGAGCGGAGTATGAGAAAGACCGTGAGATGGTGACCGAGTCCGGGCTGGAGGATCATTATACCTGTACGGATATCGACACGATGGAAGAGATCGCAAGACAGGTACCGCTCAGCAGGATCGGACGTCCGCAGTGGGATCAGAATGTGTTGGAGAAACTGGGCGCGGAACATATCACAGTAGACGCGGAGGTCTGGAAACAGGTATGGTCCGAGGTAGAAAAAGTGAATTATCATTCTACACCGATGTTTGGTATTGAAGCAGTTAAATAATGAAAGAGGAACATTATGAGAAACGAAAATAAATTTCAGATAGCAGGACAGGAGATAGCCCCGGGAGAGAGATGGCAGGGAATGCTGACAATCGGAGACGGGGAGTTTGTTCTTCCGGCAGCAGTCCTGCATGGAGAAGAAGAGGGAAAGACGGTGCTGATCACGGCTGCTGTACATGCAGGGGAATATGTCGGCGTGGAGACGGCTGTGGAGCTTGCCAATGAATTAAAGATCGAAAAAATCACAGGAACCGTAGTGATCGTGAAAGTGGTCTGTCCTGATGAATTTGAACAGAGAGCGGGAAGTCTCTGTATGGAAGATGGAAAAAATCTGAACTGGCAGTTCCCGGGAGATGCACAGGGGACAAGGACGCAGAGACTTGCCAGTGCGATGGAAAAAGATTTGCACAGTGTGGCGGATTACTATATCGATCTGCACAGCGGAGATAATTATGAAGATCTGACCCCATTTGTATATTATGCGGGAAAAGGAGAAAAAGAAGTTATCGAGATCGCCAGAAAGATGGCACAACATGTGGATGTTCCATATATGGTACGTTCTAATGTGGCGTCCGGCGGTTCTTATAACTATGCTGCATCCTGCGGAATCCCGAGTATCCTGATCGAACGCGGCGGCATGGGACGATGGACGAGAGAAGAAGTAGAATCCAATAAGCGGGATCTGAAAAATATCCTGCGTTACCTCGGCATTTACCGGACAAACCGCGGCTACTGGAACCACTATCCGATGGAAGTGAATGATGTGGTGTATCAGTCAGCGAACCAGGCTGGTTTGTGGTATCCGGAGAAAAAACCGGGCGATATGTTCCTGGAGGGCGAAAAACTTGGAAAAGTGACCGATTACGAAGGAAAAACACTGGAGACAAGTTATGGTGAGTATGATGGTGTGATCCTTTTCCAGACCGGAAGTTTACAGGTCACAAAAGAAGGACCGATGATCGCCTACGGAAGAATCGCCTACGAAAAAGATGACCGGAAAGAGAAAATCGCCGGTTACTGGACGAAACGAAGCTCGGATTTTAAAGAACAGCGAAGAGAAGAACTGCACAGTCCGCTGGCGGGACGCTGGATGGAAGAAATTGATAAGTATTTACCGAAAGGGGAACATCTGCGGATTCTGGATGTGGGATGTGGAACCGGATTCTTCACGATTCTGCTGGCAAAGAGAGGGCATCAGGTAACCGGTATCGATCTGACACCGGATATGATCCTCCATGCGAGAGAACTGGCGAAAGAAGAAGGGGCAGATTGTGAATTTCATGTGATGGATGCGGAAAATCCGGAGTACGATGACAATACCTTTGACTTCATGATTTCCCGAAATCTGACCTGGACGCTTCCGGATGCGCAGAAAGCCTATAAAGAATGGATGCGCGTGCTGAAACCGGGCGGTGTGCTGTTAAACTTTGACGCCAATTACGGAGCCGTTGATTTTACAGACACCTCAGATCTTCCGAAAAATCACGCTCATAACCAGATTGAAAATACACTGATGCAGGAGTGCGAAGATATCAAACGCCAGCTCTCCATCAGCAATTACGCCCGCCCTGCCTGGGATCTGGAGGCTCTCAGTAACAGCGGCGTGCAGCAGTTCCAGATTGATATGGGAGTCAGCCAGCGTGTCTATATGGAAAAAAATGCGTTCTATAATCCGACCCCATTATTTGCAGTCTGTGGAAAAAAAGGTGACTTATGATCGATATCAAACAGTTAAAATGCTTCATAACCTGTGCAGATGTCGGCTCTTTCAGCGAGGCGGCATCTGTTTTGTATACCACGCAGTCCAGCGTGAGTAAAGTGATCCGGGCACTGGAAGAGGAGATGCAGGCATCCCTTTTCGTCAGAAATCCCCACGGAATCAGCCTGACACCAAACGGTAAACAGGCGTACGCTTACGCCAGCCGTGTACTGGAAAATGTGGAAGCGATGGCAGAACTGTCCACTGCGGGAGACACCCAGTGGCTGAATATTTCGTTCAATCCGAGTTCCTGGATGGCGGATTGCTTTGTAAAATTCTATCAGTTGCATGAAAAAGAAAACCTGCACTGTCAGGCACACACGGGAAAAATGCGTGAAGTGCTGGAACGCATCCATGAATACAAAGACGAACTCGGCTTCCTCTACGTGACCACCCGCCAGCAGACCGATCTGCAATACCTGCTGGTACGAAAACAACTGGAATTCGTCCCCTTGAAAGAACTGGACACCTGCCTGTACCCCGGCGGCGGACACCTGCAAAAAGAGGGAAAACCGCTCACCCAGGAAGAAATTCAGAATCTACATTATATCCAGAACTTCCTCGAAGACGCCAGCAACTACGAAGGCTGGAAACTGGACACAGACGACAACCTGACCCTCGGTAAAATCGACGTCTCCGTCGTAACCAACAGCGACTACATCATGGAAAAAATACTGGATCACGGAAACCTCGCCAACATCAGCGGTGACACTCTCACCCCAGCCAAAACAAAATCCCGCCCCAGCATCCGCCTCACCCACGAGTCCAGCAAAATAACCTTCGGCTATGTAAAACGCGAAAACACCCCCCTAACCCCACTCGCCGAAACCTTTTTAACTTATATCAAACAGGAATTAACAGAAGAATAAAGAACAAAAAGCGACTAATTTCTTATATGTATAATATAACATATAAAAAATCAGTCGCTTTTTACTATCAGATATTTTTAAATTTCCATCCACGTCAGTTTTAGTCAGTAACCAGAAACGGAACCCGGGGGCAGGGCGGCGACAGCCTTTTGCTGGTGCTTTTAGCAAAGACGAAATCCAGCATTTACGTAGACTTAGGCGCGAAGCCTTTGCTGAGCGTTTTAGTCGAAGTTAATGCTTAGTTCGGATTTGCGTTACCAGCGGTTGTCGCCGCCCTGCCTCCGGGATCTGTTTCGGCCCCTAGACAAAACCTCCACAAAAACCCCTTGACATCCCCAAATCCCATATACTACAATATCTACCGTATGAGCAAAAACCTAATCCGGTTCCTACATATATAAAAGCAACCGGAATTCAAATAACAAACCAACAAAACCCAATTCGAAAAATGGAGGAAAACCCCTGTGACAGACTACACAAAAGAAATTCAAAAACGGCGAACCTTCGCCATCATATCCCACCCCGATGCCGGAAAAACCACCCTGACTGAAAAATTCCTTCTCTACGGCGGCGCCATCAACCTCGCCGGAAGCGTAAAAGGAAAAGCAACCGCCCGTCACGCCGTATCCGACTGGATGGAAATCGAAAAAGAACGAGGAATCTCCGTAACATCCTCCGTACTCCAGTTCAACTACGATGGCTACTGCATCAACATCCTGGACACCCCGGGACATCAGGACTTCTCCGAAGATACCTATCGAACCCTGATGGCAGCCGATTCCGCCGTCATGGTCATCGACGCATCCAAAGGAGTGGAAGCACAGACCAGAAAACTCTTCAAAGTCTGTGCCATGCGCCACATCCCGATCTTTACATTTATTAATAAAATGGACCGCGATGCCAACGACACCTTCGAACTCTTAGACGATATCGAAAAAGAACTCGGTATCCCGACCTGCCCGGTCAACTGGCCGATCGGATCCGGAAAAAAATTCCGCGGTGTCTATGACCGAGATACCAAAAAAGTCCTGACCTTCTCCGATACCATGAAAGGAACCAAAGAAGGCCATATCGAAGAAATCGATATCGACGATGCAAAAATCGACGAAGTCATGGATGAAGATCAGAAAGAACAGCTGATGGATGAGATCGAACTGTTAGACGGCGCAAGCGCAGAATTTGACATGGAAGCTGTAAGCTGCGGAAAACTCTCTCCGGTATTCTTCGGATCTGCTCTGACAAACTTCGGTGTGGAAACCTTCCTGCAGCATTTCCTGACGATGACCACCTCACCGCTGCCAAGAACTGCAGACTGTGGCGTGATCGATCCGATGACGGAAGAATTTTCCGCGTTTGTCTTTAAGATTCAGGCAAACATGAACAAAGCCCACAGAGACCGAATCGCATTTATGCGTATCTGCTCCGGCAAATTCGATGCCGGAATGGAAGTCTACCATGTACAGGGCGATAAAAAGATGCGACTTTCCCAGCCACAGCAGATGATGGCACAGGATCGCCATATCGTAGAAGAGGCGTATGCAGGAGATATTATTGGCGTTTTCGACCCGGGTATTTTCTCCATCGGAGATACCGTGTGCACACCGGGTAAAAAATTTGCCTACGAAGGAATCCCGACCTTTGCACCGGAACACTTTGCAAGAGTCCGTCTGTTAGACAGCATGAAACGAAAACAGTTCGTCAAAGGTGTCAACCAGATCGCACAGGAGGGTGCTATCCAGATCTTCCAGGAATACATGGGAGGAATGGAAGAGATCATCGTCGGCGTTGTCGGTGTCCTGCAGTTTGATGTATTAAAATACCGTCTGGAAAACGAATACAACGTAGATATCCGTCTGGAAAACCTGCCGTACGAACATATCCGCTGGATTGCTAACAAAGAAGAAGTTGATGTGGAAAAACTGACCGGAACCTCCGATATGAAGAAGGTAAAAGACATGAAGGGCAATCCGCTGCTCCTGTTCGTAAACTCCTGGAGCGTAGGTATGACACTGGATCGAAACGAAAACTTGAAATTGGAAGAATTCAGCAAAAACTAAGGCAATTCCCCTTTTAATTTACGCAATTTTTTGATATAATAAATATAAATAATGGTTCCTGACTGAAAAATCAGAAAAAATCAGGACAACTCTTGATTATAAGGAGGGTTTGAGATGACAGAAAATAAAAAAGATATGCGTGACACGTATACCATATATGACGATCAGACCATTGGAAAAGTACAGATTGCAGATGAAGTTGTGGCAATTATTGCAGGTCTGGCAGCGACCGAAGTAGAAGGCGTGGCTTCTATGGCAGGAAACATCACCAACGAACTGGTTGGAAAACTGGGTATGAAAAACCTGTCCAAAGGTGTAAAAGTAGATGTTCTGGAGAACGTGGTATGCGTGAATCTGAACCTGAATCTGGAGTACGGATACAGTATTCCGGAAACCTGCAAGAAAGTACAGGAAAAAGTAAAAACAGCCATTGAAAATATGACTGGTCTGGAAGTTTCCGATGTAAACATCAGCATTGCCGGTGTAGCACTGGAAGAAGGAAAATAAAATAGAACGCAGGACGGAAGGAAAGGGGGTCTGGATGAGGCTCCCTTTTTTACTACTGACGAATACGAGGAGAAAACCATGGGAAGAAGAGAATTAAGAGAAAGCATTTTTCAGCTGCTGTTCATGACAGAATTTAACGACAATCAGGAGATGGCAGAACAGAAGCAACTGTATCTGGAAGGAATCGAAGACATCCAGGACAAAGATCAGAGTTATATTCAGGACAAATTTGAAAAAATCCGTGAAAAACTGCCGGAGATCGATGAAGCACTGAACGAGGCAAGCAAAGGATGGAAAACCAGCCGTATGGGAAAAGTAGAACTTTCTATCCTGCGTCTGGCAGTTTATGAACTGCGTTACGACGATGATGTACCGGGAAAAGTAGCGATCAACGAAGCCGTAGAACTGGCAAAGAAATTCGGCGGAAACGAAGCACCGGCATTTATCAACGGTGTACTGGGAAAACTGGCGAAAGAAGCCGATGAGTAGTGTATATTCTGTAGAACAGGTCAACAGATATATTAAAAATATGTTCACCCAGGACTTTATGCTGAGCCGGATCTCCGTAGGCGGTGAGGTGAGCAACTGCAAATACCACAGTTCCGGGCATATTTATTTTTCACTGAAAGACGGCAGTGGATCTCTGGCGTGCGTGATGTTTGCGGGACAGAGAAAAGGGCTGGCGTTTGCGATGAAAAACGGTGACCGGGTGGTTGTTACGGGCAGTGTGGACGTATACGAACGCGATGGAAAATACCAGATGTATGCGAGAAAGATCACACTGGAAGGTGCAGGGATTCTCTATGAACGATTTCTTGCGTTAAAAGAAGAACTTGAAGAGATGGGAATGTTTGCACCGGAATACAAACAGCCGATTCCGTCATTCGTTCAGACAGTAGGTGTGGTGACAGCGCCCACCGGTGCGGTGATTCAGGATATCCGAAATGTGACAGCCCGGAGAAATCCATACGTGCAGATCATCCTCTACCCGGCGCAGGTGCAGGGAGAGGGTGCGGCAGAGAGCATCGTGGAAGGAATCGAAGCGCTGGATCAGCTTGGCGTGGATGTGATCATTGTCGGGCGTGGCGGCGGATCCATGGAGGATCTGTGGGCATTTAACGAAGAAATTGTGGCAAGAGCGATTTTTAACTGTTCTACCCCGATCATTTCCGCGGTAGGTCATGAGACGGATGTGACGATTGCCGATTATGTGGCGGATCTTCGCGCACCGACACCGTCGGCGGCAGCGGAACTTGCTGTTTTTGATTATCGTGGGTGGCAGGAGCTACTCGCGGGTTATGTGCGGAGACTGGAACTGTCCATGGACAGCAAACTGGAGATGACCAGGCAGAGACTGACGGAGAAAGCAGCACGTCTGGCATATCTCAGTCCGGAAAACCAGATCCGGGAGAAACGGATGTATCTGCTGCGGGCGGAAGAGAAACTTACCGAGCGGATGGAAAAGAAGCTGCAGATGGAGAAAACAAGACTGTATCTGTATGCGGAACGGTTGCGCGGCGTATCTCCACTCGAAAAACTGCAGCAGGGACTCGGTTATATGGAACATGAGGACGGAACCCGAATTTCTTCCGTAGGACAGGTACGGGAGGGAGAACGGATGAAGACTTATGTCAAGGACGGTGTGATCTGGTCGAACGTAGAAAAAACAGAGAACTCGGATGCGTGGAACGTCAGCAGAGGCAAAGAAACGGATAACTGTGAATAGTTGTCGCTGACAGGCGTTAGAAATAGAAAAGAGACAGAAAATATGCCAAGAAAAACAGTAAGCATGGAAGAGGCGTTTCAGGAACTCGATACGATCCTGGAACAGCTGGAAGGAAAAGATATTTCACTGGAAGATTCCTTTGCTTTATATCAGAAAGGTATGGAACTGGTGAAAACGTGTAACAGTAAGATTGACACGGTAGAAAAAAAGATGATAACGATTACAAAATAATGAGAAAATCCCGTAAGGTTGGTGAATAGAGTGAATTTTGAAAAAGAATTGCAGGAAAAGAAAGAGCAATGCGAAGAGATCATCCGAAACTATCTTCCAAAAGAAGAAGGATTTGCCGCACGGCTGGCGGAAGCGATGAATTACAGCATGGAGGCCGGAGGAAAACGGCTGCGACCGATCCTGATGGGCGAGGCGTATCGGATGTTTGGAGGGACATCAGCTGTCATTGAGCCTTTTCAGGCAGCGATGGAGATGATCCATACCTCTTCTCTGATTCACGATGACCTTCCGGCCATTGATAACGATCAGTACCGGAGAGGAAAAAAGACCACCCATGCAGTATACGGGGAGGCACTGGGGATTTTAAGCGGCGATGCATTACTGAATTATGCATATGAGACAGCCAGTGCGGCATTTTCCATGGAACCGGCGAATCCGGCGATTGGAAAAGCCATGACATTACTTACGAGAAAGACCGGCATGTATGGGATGCTCGGGGGCCAGAGCGTGGATGTGACCAACGAAGGAAAACCCATGGGGCGGCAGATGCTGGATTATATATATGAAAACAAAACATCGGCTCTGATTGAGGCTTCCCTGATGGTGGGAGCGATTCTGGCAGGAGCCACTGAGGAAGAGAACGCGCAGATGGAACAGATCGGCAGTAAAGTAGGGCTGGCGTTCCAGATCCGGGACGATATCCTGGATGTGACAAGCACGGAAGAAGAACTGGGAAAACCGATTCACAGCGATGAAAAGAATCAGAAACAGACCTATGTGACACTTCGCGGACTTGAGGGTGCGGCGGAGGACGTGGAGAGAATTTCAGAGGAAGCACTGGAACTTCTGGATACATTTCCTCAGAAAAATGAATTTCTCCGGGAATTGATAGGATATCTGGTGAACAGGAGAAATTAAAAAGGATGAATGCGTATGATACTGGAAAAGATCAAAGAGGCGAATGATGTAAAACAATTATCTCTTTCGGAATGTGAGCAGCTGGCACAGGAAATCCGTGATTTTTTGATCCGGTCGCTCAGTGAGACCGGCGGACACCTTGCATCGAATCTGGGTGTGGTGGAGCTGACCATTGCTTTGCACCGATTTTTACATTTTCCGGAAGATAAGCTGGTCTGGGATGTAGGTCATCAGGCTTATACACATAAGATTCTGACAGGAAGAAAAGAACAGTTTGCCACCCTTCGAAAGACGGGTGGCTTAAGTGGATTTCCGAAGAGAAAAGAAAGCGACTGTGATGCGTTTGATACCGGGCACAGTTCTACTTCGATATCTGCAGGACTGGGGCTGGTGCAGGCGAGAGACCTGAAAGGGGAGAACTATCAGGTTGTTTCTGTGATCGGTGATGGAGCGCTGACCGGCGGTATGGCGTATGAAGCGTTGAATAATGCGGCGGAATTAAAGAAGAATTTTATTATTATTCTGAATGATAATGAGATGTCGATCACCCGGAATGTGGGTGGAATGTCCTCCTATCTGGATCATATCCGGATGGCGGCACCTTATACTGAGTTGAAAATGGGCGTAACCAACGCTCTGAAAAAGATTCCCAAAGTGGGAGATGGCATGGTGGATGCACTTCATAAGACAAAAAGCAGCATCAAACAGCTGGTGATTCCTGGAATGCTTTTTGAAAATATGGGACTGACTTATCTTGGTCCGGTGGATGGACACGATATGCGGCAACTGGGAAAAGTGTTGCAGGAAGCAAAACGGAAGCAGGGTCCGGTACTGATCCATGTGCTGACAGAAAAAGGCCGTGGATATGAACCGGCGATGCGCCATCCGGCCAGATTTCACGGGGCAGCACCTTATGAGATAGAGACCGGACTTCCAAAATCGAATGGAAATCCATCCTATACCGACATTTTTTCAACAGTCATGCGAAAATTCGGCGACCGGGAACCGGATGTAGTGGCGGTATCGGCAGCAATGGTACCGGGAACCGGACTGAAACGGTTCGGCAATATGTTCCCGGATCGCCTGTTTGATGTGGGAATCGCAGAAGAACATGCGGTGACTTTCGCTGCGGGACTGGCACTTGGAGGCCTTCGCCCGGTGGTCGCGATTTATTCGTCATTTTTGCAGCGCGCGATCGATCAGATCCTGCACGATGTGTGTATGCAGAATCTTCCGGTTGTATTTGCCGTGGACCGCGCAGGTTTAGTGGGAAGTGATGGAGAGACACATCATGGATGTTTTGACTTAAGTTACCTGTCCATGATGCCGAATATGACCGTCATGGCACCGAAAAATAAATGGGAACTTTCCGATATGATGAAATTTGCCATCCGGCAGAACGGTCCGGTGGCGATCCGATATCCGAGAGGCGAAGCCTATACCGGGTTGGAAGAGTACCGGGCACCGATCGAGATGGGAAAAGCGGAAGTTCTGGAAAAAGGAAAAGAAATTGCCATTCTGGCAGTGGGAAATATGGTACGGACGGCCGTACAGGTGACAGAAAATCTCCGTAAAAAGGGATATGAACCGACACTGGTAAATATGCGGTTTGTGAAACCACTGGATACGGAGCTTCTGGATATTATAAAAGAAGATCACAGTCTGATCGTCACCATGGAAGAAAATGTAAAATCCGGCGGTTTCGGAGAACAGGTGATGACATATTATGGAAGCAGAATGCATGGTCCGGCAGTGCGGATCGTTGCGATCGAAGACCGGTTTGTGCCGCATGGAAGTGTGGAGGATCTGTTGCGTCAGCAGCAGATGGACAGTGATTCGGTGACAGAACGGGTGCTTCAGTGGCAGACGAAAGTAAAAACGAAGTAGTTATTCAGTATGCGTAACTGTGAAAGCAGTGAACAGTTACGGACAGAGCAAAACTGCAGATACAGAAATAAGACAGGAGATACAGGAATGAAAGAACGATTGGATGTACTGGTAGTCAGCCGTGGACTGGCACCGTCAAGAGAAAAAGCGAAAGCGATCATTATGGCGGGCAATGTGCTGGTTGACGGACAGAGAGAAGATAAAGCGGGATCCATGTTTAAAGATACGGTAGAGATCACGGTAAAAGGACATACCTTACCGTATGTCAGCCGAGGTGGACTGAAACTGGAAAAAGCCATGACACACTTCGGTGTTACGCTGAAAGATAAGGTCTGCATGGATGTCGGAGCTTCTACCGGAGGATTTACCGACTGCATGCTGCAAAACGGTGCGGTGAAAGTATATTCCATCGATGTCGGACACGGACAGCTGGACTGGAAATTAAGAAATGATGAGCGTGTGGTCTGCATGGAACGGACCAATATCCGTTATGTCGTGCCGGAAGATATTCAGGAATTATCCCAGTTTACTTCGATCGATGTATCATTTATTTCTCTGACCAAAGTTCTTCTTCCGGTGAGAAATCTGCTGACCGAAGACGGAGAGGTCGTATGTCTGATCAAACCGCAGTTCGAGGCGGGAAGAGAAAAAGTAGGCAAAAAAGGTGTGGTGAGAGATCCGGCAGTGCACCGGGAGGTCATCGAGATGGTGACCGCGTATGCACAGAGTATTTCTTTTGCACCGTGTCATCTGGAATTTTCCCCGATCAAGGGACCGGAGGGAAATATTGAATACCTGCTGCATCTGAAAAAACTTCCGGAAGGAGAACACTGCGAGGAAGTACCATTTGAGATTGCAAAAGTCGTGGAGGCGGCACACAAAGAACTGTCATCAACAACCCCGCATCCTGCACAGAAACGCTGAAAATACAGGATGATACGGGAAACAGAGAGTGAGCATCATGGATAAATTTACGATCATAGTCAACGGAGCAGAAAACAGAAGAGGGAAGAATCAGGCGGTTGCCGGAAAGATTGCAGACTATCTGAAAAATCATCAGAAAGAATGTGTGATTCTGCCGGCAGGTGAGAAGAAAGAAGGACAGTCCTATTCGTATACAGATCCGGAGCGGATCCCGGGGGGAACGGAATGTATCATTGTGCTTGGGGGAGATGGAACGCTTCTTCAGGCGGCAAGGGACGTGGTGGATCTGGAGATTCCGTTGTTTGGTATCAATATGGGAACGCTCGGTTATCTGGCGGAGATCGACCAGTATTCGATCTACCCGGCGATGGACCGGCTGATGAGTGACCGGTTTACGATTGAAAATCGAATGATGCTGTTCGGAACCTTGATCCATGAAGGACAGGCAGCGGGCAGCGATATCGCCCTGAATGATATTGTGATTAGCAGAGAGGGCTCTCTGCGTGTGGTACGGTTTAACAATTATGTCAATGATACTTATCTGAACACCTACAAGGCGGATGGAATCATTATTTCCACGCCGACGGGATCGACCGGCTACAGTCTGTCTGCCGGTGGTCCGATCATATCTCCTGCGGCATCCATGATTCTGATGACACCGCTGGCACCGCATACCCTGAATACCAGAAGCATTGTATTTTCACCGGAAGATGTGATCGAGGTGGAACTGGGAGAGGGAAGAGATGGCAGTATCGAGAGCGGCATGGCGTATTTTGACGGTGCAGCCGCGATGCCGATGGTGACCGGTGACCGGATACGGATCGAAAAATCAACCAAGGCAACCAGGATCATCAAGATCAACAACATTAGTTTTCTGGAAATTCTTCGTAAGAAGATGCGAAATAATTAGGAGCGAATAATCATGAAGATAGAGAGACATTCCCAGATCATCCGTCTGATCAGTCAGTATGATATCGAGACGCAGGAGGAACTGGCAGAAAAACTGAACGAAAGCGGTTTTCAGGTGACACAGGCAACGGTATCGAGAGATATCCGGGAACTGAAACTGACGAAAATATCCAAACCGGGCGGAGGTTCCCGCTATGCGGTACTGCAAAGCGTCGATCAGGAGATGAGCAGAAAATACACGAATGTGCTGCGTACCTCTTTCCAGTCGATGGATCTGGCACAGAATATCCTGGTCGTAAAGACCGTATCCGGTATGGCGATGGCGGCCGCTGCAGCACTTGATGAGATGCAGATTCCGGAGATTGTAGGCAGCATCGCAGGGGACAATACGCTGATGTGTGTGGCACGAAGTGCAGACGAAGGTCTGGTACTGATGGAAAAGATTCGGAAAATGATTGTATAGACAAAATTTTTATTAACATGGAGTACATTACTTAAAAAGGAGCAGAATGCTAACATATTTACATGTAAAAAACCTGGCCCTCATCGATGAGGCAGAAGTGGAATTCGGGCCGGGATTAAATATTCTTACCGGTGAGACAGGAGCCGGTAAATCTATCCTGATGGGTTCCGTAAACCTTGCACTCGGACAGAAAATGTCCAGAGAAATGCTGCGCGATGAAGAAAAACCTGCGCTGGTGGAACTCATTTTTCAGGTGGACAATCCAGGATGCGTGGAACGATTAAAAGAGAAGGAAATCTCTGTGGAAGAAGGGCAGATCATTATATCCAGAAAACTCACCGGAAACCGGAGTATCAGCCGATTAAATGGTGAGGTTTGTACGGCTGCCCAGATCCGGGAGATCTCTTCTCTTCTTTTGGATATACACGGGCAACACGAACACCAGTCCCTGTTGTACCAGGATCAGCAGTTAAAGATTCTGGATGCCTACGGGAAAGAAGCAATTCAGGAGAAAAAACAGACCGTCCGGGAGCATTTTCAGATCTGGAGTCAGAAAAAGAAAGAACTGACATCCTATCAACTGGACGAAGAAACCAGAAAACGGGAAATTTCTTTTCTGGCATTTGAATTGCAGGAGATCGAGGAAGCAGGACTTCGCCCGGGCGAGGATGAAGAACTGGAAAAACAGTACAAAAAGATGTCATCGAGCAGAAATATCCTCGAAGCGATGGCAGCAGTCAGAGGCTATACAGGCAACGACAACGGCGCACAGGATCTGGTCGGCCGGGCCGTACAGGAGACAAACCGGATGCTTGGAGTCGATGAAGCGCTGCAGCAGATTGCAAGCCTTTTACAGGATGTGGAAAGTCTGCTATCTGATGTGAATCGTGAAGTCAGCGACTATGTGGAAAATATGACGTTTTCCGAGGAAGAATTCTATGAGACAGAACAGAGACTGAACCTGCTGAACCGTCTGAAAGCGAAATACGGTTCTACCGTAAAAGAGATTCTGGCATGCCAGGAAGAAAAGCAGAAAGAACTGGATCGCCTGTATCATTTTGAACAGTATAAAGAAAAACTGGAAAAAGAGACGCAGAAAGCGGAGGAGGAACTGGCAGCTGTCTGTGGTGAATTGTCTGAATTGCGTAAAAATTATGGAAAACAGCTGGAAGAGCGGATCATTCAGGGATTACAGGATCTGAATTTCCTGGATGTGAAGTTTGAGATTAATTTTGAGATTACGGAACACTATACGGCAAATGGAAACGATAAAATCTGCTTTACGATTTCCACAAACCCGGGAGAACCGTTACGACCGCTGGCAAAAGTGGTATCCGGCGGTGAGCTTTCCCGTATCATGCTGGCGATCAAAACGATCCTTGCGGATAAAGATGAGACAGAGACGCTGATCTTTGACGAGATCGACACCGGTATCAGCGGAAGAACGGCACAGAAAGTATCGGAGAAGATGGCAGTGATCGGAAGAAATCATCAGGTGATCTGTATCACGCATCTGCCGCAGATCGCAGCGATGGCGGATGAACATTTTGAGATCGCCAAAAAGACGGATCATCAGGTGACAAGAACACAGATTCGTCTGCTGGATGAAGACGCTTCGGTAGAGGAGATTGCAAGGATCCTTGGTGGCGCGCAGATCACCGAACATACGATGGAAAGCGCAAAAGAGATGAAAGAACTGGCACGAAAGAAGAAGGAAGAACTATAGGGGGAATACCATGGGAGGATCTTTAAAAGAGACATCCTACGAAAAACGGATACAGCGACTGATGCTTCTCGGAGAAGACGGGGATCAGTATGGTCTGTATATTGACATTTCGAATAATACCGTATGGGAAGTAAAAAACCCGGAACAGGCGTGCTGGGAAGGCGAGACAGGGCGCGCCGGTGGAGTCACGGCGTGGCTGAAAAAGCAGATTTATCCGTACATTATGGATAACGAAGAAGAACAGAAATTCCGTCGTACTTTTATGCAGGGAGAACTGCTGCGGCTTTTCCAGTCGGGGCAAAGACAGGTACAGCTTGGCTACCGGTTCAGAAAAGGAAAGTACATTACTTATTATCATGTAAATATAGAGATGTTTGAACATCCCCGGAAACACACGATCGAGTGCTGTGCAATCTGGAGAAATGATACCATCCCGTATGTCAATCGGGTGATCAGCAAGGTACTTTTACAGGATAAATACCGGATGATCGCTGTGCTGGATATTCAGGAAAAAACAGTATTTGTACGGAAACATACATTTGATGATATGGAACTGGTCTGTGACCAACCGCTGGAATATCGTGAATTTATTGAAAAACTGTGTGAACATCGGGTGGAAAAGAAAGACAGAGACTGGTTTGTAACTTCCACTCGTCTGGACTATATGGAAGAAAACTTACAGATGGCAGGGACATATTCACTTACGGTTTATAATGAGGAGCGCGGAGCAGAACGATATACTTACCGATGGCTGGATAAAGAGTACCGGGAGGTGCTGATCGCAGTGGAAGACCGGACGGTGGAGATGGAAAAGGATCCTCTGACCGGTTATCTGAACCGCAGCGGATTTCTTCGAAAGACAGAGCATATTTTGAAAAAGAATGCAGATCAGTATCAGTTTGCTGTAATTTATTTTAATATCCGCAAGTTTTCTGGTTTGAATGATGTCTATGGCTATGAAAATGGGGATAAGATCATCCGCTCCTATATGGATCGGATCCAGAACAGCGTGCTTCGCCCACTGGCACTGGGACGGGTATCTGCTGACCGGTTCCATGCACTCGTCGATGTGAAGAATCTGGAACTTTCCGAACTGGGAAAACTGTTGCAGTATCCGGTGCGGATCCGCGGGGAACAGGTGGAAATCTACGGCCGCTGTGGAATTTATTACATTCCGGAGCACTGTGATCTGGATGTTTCTCAGATGTGCGATCTGGCAAAAATGGCAAAAAATAAGATTTCCAACCAGTATATGCAGCCGTATGAGATTTATCAGGAGGATATGAAGACCGAGTACGGGCAGAAAAATCTGGCACTTCTGAATCTGGAAAAGGCGCTGGAACAGGAAGAATTCGTAGTCTGTTACCAGCCGGTGGTAGATGGACAGACCGGGGAAATTGTATCAGCGGAAGCGCTCGTTCGCTGGAACAGTTCAGGGGCAGAACCGATGGTTCCGTCGGTGTTTGTACCGGAACTGGAGGACAGCGGATATATCACAAAACTGGATACCTATATTGACCAGACGGTTCATCGGTTTCAGGAAGAACGGTATTGTCAGGAAAAACGGATGGTTCCGGTGGCAGTGAATCTTTCAAGGATGGATCTGATGGACGGGCGGATGACGGAGCGGATCTTTACGGAGATTCAGGAAACAAAGGTTCCGAAACAGTATTTTCGATATGAGATTATTGAATCTGCATACACAATTATCAGCACGCAGGGAGAAGAATTCCTGGAAAGTCTGAGACAACAGGGCGTTCAGATTTTTCTGGATGATTTTGGAACCGGAGTTTCCACGTTCGAGACGGTACGAGATTATACGATTGACGCCTTGAAGCTGGATATGGGATTTGTCAAAAAAATCGGAAAAGATCAAAAAAGCGATGCAATCGTGGTATCGATCATTGATCTGGCGCATCGGATGGGAATGAAAGTCGTTGCAGAAGGCATTGAAAATCAGCAGCAAAGTGATTTCCTGCGTGCGCATGGCTGCGATTACTTACAGGGTTTCTACTATTATAAGCCGATGTCCGCAGAAGAATTTTCCAAGCTTCTGGATAAATAATGAAAAACAACAAAAAACTGCAAGTGTGAAATAAACGCTTTGTCACATACTAACGGAGAAGACAAAAACGAAAGGATGTGGCGGAAACTTGCAGGAAAGACAGAAAAAATATCGAAAATTTTTGTGGTACGCTCTGGCGGGGACGCTGCTGGGTTTATTTGTATTAATATATGGAACTTTGAAGGAAAACATACCGGATGAACTGTTTGTCTATGCAGACGAGGAGACGGACTGGGAGACATTTTTTGACGATCCGCTGATCTCTTACGATGAGACCGTGGAGGTTTCGCAAAATGGCAGCTATCAGATCCGGTGCAGCTGGCTTGGTGTACTTCCATTAAAAACGATCAAAGTCAATACCGTGGAGAAGCAGGAAGTGCTGGCTGGCGGATCGCCCGTTGGGATCTACATGGAGACAAAAGGCGTCCTTGTGATCGACAGCGGCGAGATTACGGACCGGGAGGGAATCCGCCGGACACCGGCAGAACATATTATCCAGCCGGGAGATTATATCTGTGAGATTGACGGAGAAGTCCTTACAGGGAAAAAACAGCTGATGCAACTGGTGAAAGAAAATCAGGGCGAACCGATGGAAATGCAGGTGATCCGCCACCAGGAGACGATTCAGCTGGAAATGACCCCGGTACAGACCGCAGACGGTTCCTATAAACTTGGTATCTGGGTGCGGGATAATATTCAGGGGATCGGAACATTGACGTTTGTGGAACCTGACGGAACCTTCGGAGCACTTGGTCACGGAATCAGCGATGTGGATACGGGAGAACGGCTGGAAATCTCAGATGGTGATCTCTACCATGCGGATATTTTATCGATCCAGAAAGGAACTGCCGGTACACCGGGGGAACTGCGAGGCGTGATCAATTACAGGGAAGAAAACCGGATCGGAACGATCAGCGGTAATTCCCAGTATGGCATCCGCGGGCAGTTAGATCCGGGTAAATACACGGAATCCATGGAAAAGATCCCGCTAGGACTCAAACAGGAGATCCAGACCGGAGCTGCCGCGATCCGCTGCGATATCGGGGATGGAATCCGGGAATACGCATGTGAGATTCTCGAAATTGATGCGAATGCAAGGGACACGAACAAATGCTTTGTCCTTCGGATTACAGATTCCGACCTCCTGTCAAAAAGCGGTGGAATCGTTCAGGGAATGAGCGGATCCCCTGTGATCCAGAACGGCAAACTGATCGGTGCGGTAACTCATGTATTTGTTAACGATCCGACGAAAGGATATGGGATTTTTATAGAAAATATGATGGGATGATCCGAGAGGCAGAGAGTGCAAAAAATAGCTTTCCCAAAAATCCGGATGAAATATGCCGGAAAGGATTGACCTGAAGTATGGTTTAAGGAGTATAATACATCTGTTATGCGCTGGATCATGGAATTAATTATATCGACCTTGCGGGCGGTCATGCCGCAATCTTCCCGGGAATCGGAAAAGCACTGGAGGGAAGAAGAGAGAAACTATTCGATCATCAGCACCCTGACCCCGGATGAGACCAAGGGAAAATGCGTATACTGCAAACACTGTCATCCATGTCCGGAAGGCATCGATATCGGTCTGGTAAACAAATATTACGATCTTTCCAGACTGGGTGATACGCTGGCAAAAGAACATTATAAAAGGAATTCATAGTAAGAAAGAAAGAAAACAAGGGAAACGAAGAAATGGGACAGAAATTATATTTGGAATGTTATTCAGGAATCAGCGGGGATATGACGGTGGCAGCACTGTCCGGGCTTATGAAAGACCGGACACCACTGTTTCGGGTACTGGATCATATGCCGGTGGAAGGATTTTCCTATGAATTAAAACAGGTAAAAAAATCCGGGATCGACGCCTGGGATTTTCTGGTAAAACTGGATGCACAGCATGAGAATCACGATCATGATATGGCGTATCTTCACGGACACAGCCATACACATGACCATGAGCATCATCACGACCATGAACATCACCATGATCATGTACATGTACATGCAGAGGAGCATCGTCATGATCCGGAACAGGCGGAAACGATACATACGCAGGATGGAACTGGGCATGAAGAGGAGCACCATCACCATCATCACGAACATCGCGGACTGGGAGATATTTTCCCGATCATTGACCGGTGTGAGATGACGGATACGGCGAAAGAACTGGCAAAACATATTTTCCGGATTCTGGCGAAAGCAGAAGCGAAAGCGCACAATGTACCGGAGGATCAGGTACATTTTCATGAGGTGGGGGCAGTAGATTCTATTGTGGATATTGTTGCAGCTGCGGTCTGCATGGACAGCCTGCAGGTGGATGGCGTGATCGTTCCGTTTCTTTGTGAGGGAAAGGGAACCGTGCGCTGCCAGCATGGTATCCTTCCTGTACCGGTTCCGGCGGTTACCAATATCGTCCAGAACAGCGGTCTGAAACTGCGGATGACACAGGTAGAAGGAGAACTGGTAACCCCGACAGGAGCAGCTTTTGCGGCAGCAGTCCGCACAGAAGAAACGCTCCCTGAGACATTCCGCATCCTCAATGTGGGAATCGGCGCCGGCAAACGCAAATACGAGTGCCCGGGTATTCTCCGCGCGATGCTGATCGAGACGGAAGAGAAGAGAGAAGACAAAATCTGTAAACTGGAAGCCAACATCGACGACAGCACCGGTGAACAGCTTGGCTATGTTCTCGGCTCCCTGATGGATGCCGGTGCCAGAGATGTGCACTACACTCCTGTCTTTATGAAGAAAAACCGTCCGGGATGGCAGCTGAATGTGATCTGTATGGAAGAAGATCGCGAGAAACTGGAAGAGATCATCTTCCGGGAAACTACGACCATCGGCATCCGCAGACAGAACATGGATCGGACGGTGCTTCGGAGAACGAAAAAAGCAGTACAGACGCCTTATGGGGAAGCCGAGGTAAAGATCTGTGAAAAAGATGGATTGAGAAAAGTCTACCCGGAGTACGAGTCGGTGACACGGCTCTGTAAAGAGAGCGGAGCAACGTTTCAGGATGTGTTTGAGAGTGTGAAACACTCGGCGGGGGAGACGATCAAAACAGTATAAGATGCATTAAAAACATTATTTTATATACAAGAAATGCCGCGTATATAAAATAATGTTTTTTTAATGTGTTCGCAATTACAATTTTTCAATATCCGCAATTAACTGCGCGACTTCCTCTTCTGTAGTAGCCCAGCTTGTACAAAATCTTGCAACAATTCCGTCCGGTGTATTTCCGGTTTTTTCAAATGTATAATTTTTGCCAAGAATATCCTGCTGCTGAGGGGAGAGAATCACAAACTGCTGATTCGTAGGACTCTCCACCCAGAAAGGAATCCCTTTTTTTGCAAAAGCATCCCGGATCTTCATAGCCAGCATATCTGCTTTCCGTGTAATCTCAAAATAAAGATCATTCTCCAGTAATGTATAAAATTGCAATCCCAGAAGCCATCCTTTTGCCAGAACCGCTCCGTTCTGTTTCATATAAGCCTTAAATCTGCGTTTCAAATTGTCCGAAGTGATCACAACAGCTTCTCCAAACAGTGCGCCACATTTCGTTCCGCCAAAATAAAAAACATCCGTAAGTGCTGCAAAGTCTTCAACCCGAATATCATTTTCTACGGCGCCAAGCCCATATCCAAGCCGTGCACCGTCCACGAACAGATACATTCCGTATTTATCACATACTTTGCGGATCGCTTTCAACTCTTCGAGTGAATACAAAGTTCCCTGTTCGGTAGGAAAAGAAATGTATACCATTTTAGGCTCTGTGTAATATTCCGGTTCATTTTCTTCGTAATAGGAATGGGCACAGGCATCAATCTGTGCAGCGGTAATCTTTCCATCTTTATTTGGAAGCGTCTGAATCTTATGATTTGTATTTTCCACAGATGCAGCTTCATGACAGTTAATATGCCCGGTATCCGCAGCGATTACACTCTGTACAGAAGAGAGTGCGCTGGCGATCACAATAAAGTTCGCCTGTGTAGCACCTGGGAAAAAGTGAACGGCGGCATCCGGACAATTCACCTTTTTACGGATCAGATCAGCTGCCTTTTTACACCATTCGTCTTCGCCGTATCCTCCAAAACTATCGTTATTGATAACCGTGAGCGCCTCCAGAATCTTCGGATGAGCGCCGTGATTGTAATCATTGTTAAAACGTATCATAATATATAATCTCCCTACATAATAGTCTGCGTCGGCTCCGCAAGTTAAGCTCTGTGAGCCGAAAAACATCTGTAGTTATTGTATCGACTACAGGGAAAAATAGCAAGATGAAAATGCGATGCAGCAGATATTCTTGCTATCCGATTGTGAGAATGGTAAAATGAAATACAAGTAAAAAGGATGGCGGGCGGATGATAACCTGTTGTCAAAAGAAAAGAGGAGAATAACAATGTATTATGTACCCGATGGCACCAGAGAGTGTGGATTTTATGAATGTAAAAAATGTGGAAACCGCTTTTTATCCCTACAAACTATGAAAAAAATTCCCTGCCCGGATTGTGAAGCAGAGATTGACTATGAAATCGGCCCGGATGAGTCTCTGGAGGATGTTCTTGATACCGCAGAACTCATTGAAAAAATTGAAGGCGTAGAAGAAGTAGAAAAAATGGATGCTCTGCTGAGCCTGGCAATCACTGGTGGAGATGACAGTTGGATTTAAAGAGAAATACAATATAAAAGCAGCCATATAGAAGAATGAGATGTCCCTCAAAGTTTCTTTTATATGGCTGTTTTCATGTAATTATTGTTCAAAAGTATTTCAGCGAATTTTCAGCGTTTCTTCCCACACAAACTGATTCTCCGCCCAGATTGTTGCAAACTGTTCCGCAGGCACAGGGCTGTCCTGAAGTCCGACTTCGATGGTCAGGCTGGGGATCCCCTGATTCTGAATTGCCCAGTCTTTGTAGCCTGCGGGATCGAGGGACTGATAATCAGCATCGAGCGGATAACCGGTTGTTGCTGCGATGGTGTTGGCGAACGAGAGCGTCTGGTCATACAGATCCCCCTCCTGCCCGAAATACCAGTAGATCACATCTCCCTGGGTGTGATAGCTGATCGTGCGGGTAAATTGCTGTTGTAACGTAAGTTGAATCAAGGCAGCACTCTCGATTTCGCATCCGGGAGCTGTTCCCTTGTAATGGTCGGAGGAGGGATGTCCGGCAGGATCTGCATAACTGTCCCACAAAGCATCGAAATTCCGGTTCAGATCCACACCGTTTGCATTGGCTTTCCAGCGTTTCAGATAAGTTCTGTCAGCAAGAGAAGCCCCATCCAGCTGTGCAATCTGGCTCAGATTCTCCCGGACGGCATCCGTCTGTACGCCATCGAGTCCCAGCTGACTGATGGAGATCCCATCCGGATTCACCATACAGATCACATGGACCGCCGTATCCCGAAGCAGATCTTCATAGGAAATATCCCCATAAGAATCCCCGTTTGACAGATGTTCAAGAAAAGATACCGTCTGCTTCATAACCAGCTGACAGGTGATGTATTCCCGCGCATGGATGCCTCCAGTGATCAGTATTTTCCTGGAAGCTTCTTTGTCCCCGATGACAAAATGAAGAATCTGCCGTCCATCCACAGTTTCTCCAAGATTGTTTACAGAAAAAACAGAAGCATAGCAGGACTTTAAAATTTCGGTATCTGAAACCAGATCTTCATAAGTATAAACAGCTGGATTCTGGTCAATGATCAATGTTTTATGCTCCTTCCAATAAAAGAAACCAAAAAATATCAGTAAGATAGCTGCAAGAAAAACTGCAGGAATCGTCAGGCGAATCTGTTTTTTTTCCATAAATTTACCTCTTATAAAACAGTCTATGCAAATATCTTATCATGAAAGGCGTGTATTCACAACAGAATTAAATTTACAAAAAACAGATTTGTGATATGATAATTACAGCAATCAGAAAGAAAGGAAGTAACCAACCGTGTTTGATATCATAGAGCATCTGCAGATCCGACCAGAATTAAAACAATCGATTCTCTCTTTCCGGGAACAATATCCGGTGGAGGAGCAGCTTCAGTCCAGAATACCTGTTCCGGACAATATTTATTATGGAACGGATATCTGGGAAAAAGCAGTGACGGCGCTTCTTTGCGGGAAAAATATCCTGCTGGTGGGACATAAAGCGACCGGAAAAAATATTTTCGCGGAAAATCTTGCCGCTGCGTTTGGGCGTCCCCGCTGGGATGTCTCTTTCCATGTCAATATGGACGCGGCATCTCTGATCGGTATGGATACCTTTAAGAATCAGGAGGTAGTTTTCCGACCGGGTCCTATCTGCTGTGCAGCGCAAAATGGTGGATTTGCCGTGCTGGATGAGATCAATATGGCAAAAAGTGAAGCGCTGGCAGTACTTCATGGCACGCTTGATTTTCGAAGAAGTATCGATGTGCCGGGATATGAACGGATCGAACTTCATCCGGCAACCCGGTTTATCGCAACGATGAATTACGGCTATGCGGGAACCAAAGAACTGAATGAAGCGCTGGTATCCCGGTTTGTGGTGATCCAGATGCCGATGATCTCACAGGAGCATCTGATCTTATTATTACAGGATCATTATCCGACTTTGAAAACCGACGGGGCAAGAGAACTGGCAGCTGTTTATCTGGATCTTCAGAAAAAATGTGAAAATGCACAGATTTCCTCCCGTGCGATGGATCTTCGAGGTCTTCTGGATGGCGTGGCACTGATGGAAAAGGGGCTGGATGTACTGGATGCCCTGGATATGGGAATCACCAACAAAACTTTTGATTCGTATGAACAGACACTGATTCAGGATACGATTCGTGGAAGAATCTCGAAAAAACTGAAACCGGAGGATCTGTTTGAAAAAAACGGACAGGCAGCAGATGACAGAAAAAACAGGAGATAGAACAGAAGGACAGAAACATGGAACAACAGGAGATGCAGGAAGAACGGAGAGCGAGAAATTTTGTGTGGGCAGCGGCAGGTCACTACGGTCTGGAGCCGCTGTTTCTTGCCTATGCACCTGACGGAACGGCAGATATGTATTTAAACATGATCATCGGACTCAGTTATAAGTGGTATGATGCCGAAAAGCTGGAAACATTTTTTTTTATGCTCGGTGGCAGGCAGGAAGAACTGTATCAGGGAATGTTGTGGATCGGTCTGGAACAGGCATTATACGAAAAAGAGAAAATACACCGTCCGGTGCTTGCCGAGCTTCGTCAGGAATACGCGCAGGAAAATCTGGCAAGATATCGTGTACTGAAAGAGTATGAACTGATCGATCAGCTGCGAAACGGTCACTGCGCGGAGATTCTCGGAAAGTCCTCCGGTTTATCCGGACGGACAGAAGAACTGCTCCGGGAACTGACCTTTACCGGGGAGATGGGCATCGAACAGATCCTTGCGAAGATGAAAGAAATTCTGTGGAAATATTTTTCCTATGAACCGAAAATGATAAAAAAAGAACGGGGAACCTATTTTCTACAAAAGCTGCTTCCGGCGTTTCATTCGATTGGAAAGATGCATGCGACCTATGTGAAGACAAAACGATATGACGATCTGTCATGGGAAGAGTCGGGAAATGGCGGAACGATGGAAAAAGCCAGACATTATCTGTTGCAGTTTTCCCGCCAGGGAGATGAAGAAAAAGACCGGGCATATATCGAGGGATGTTTTGGCGCAAATATTTATACACCGAGGGAACAGAAACTGCTCGAAGACGAGGTGTGTACGGAAAATCATAAAAACAGTCATCTGTATATCACACGGAGATATCCGATGGAAGAGCCGGTGACACAGACAGGGAGCAATACAACCGTAAGGCATCAGGAAGAAAGTACGGAGAGAGAGGCGACAGATCGCGGCGAAACAGCGAGCCACACAGCAGAAGATATCGGTCAGGTTTTCGGATCTGGCGCGATAAATAAAAGAGAGTCCCGGGAGATCCGGGAATTTCGTGAAAACAGCAGACGGCAGGCAGAAAAAAACCGACAGCATTACGAGAAAAACCGGACAGTATATGAGAACAGTATCCGTAGAATGACAGAAAAACTCCGTCTGGAACTGGACGCCCGGATGGACGATGTTCCGGTGCAGGCAAGACAGGGAAATATCCGGGCCAGCCAGGTCTGGCGTGCACTGTATCTGGAAGATCCGCGGGTATTTGAAAAAAGAGAAGAAGTCTCTGAGGCAGGATTTTCGGTGGATATTCTGATCGATGCCTCCTCTTCCAGAAAAAACAGTCAGGAACAGATCGCGGCGCAGGCATATATTCTCGCAAAAAGTCTGGATCTTTGCGGGATCCCGCTACAGGTGTATTCCTATTGCAGTATTCGAGGTTATACCGTTTTGCGGCTGTTTCAGTCCTATGGGGAAAACAGAAAAGCGGAAGAAGTATTTTCCTATGTGGCAGCGGAAAATAACCGCGACGGACTGGCCCTTCGCGGGGCGGGACATCTGATGGCACAGAGTGAACAGGAAAAGAAACTGCTTCTGGTACTCACAGACGGCAGCCCGCAGGATGACCAGATCGCCGCAGAGGGCGCATTTTACAAAAACAGAGAATACACAGACCAGATCGCTGTGGAAGACACCACCGAACAGGTGCAGCAGCTGAAACGGAGAAACATTCAGGTCGTTGGTATCTTCATGGGAACCGAACGCGGACTCCAGACCGCCCACCGAATCTTCGGCAGAGATTTTGTACGAATCCAGAATATCCAGCAGTTTGCAGAGGTTGTGGGAAAAATTTTGCAGGAGAAGATCCGTGAGATGTAATTTGCACGAACAACGAGTCGAAACCTTGACGACTGCAGCGATAACCCAAATTGGTCCATGAAAAAGAAAATATTTGACAAATGCTTTTTACTGTGTTAAAGTAAATCAAAAGTAATCTATACCCGGTTTTCCAGGGGAAGACCGGGTTATTTAAAAACTACATGTTCACAAAAGGAGAAAAAGCACTGTATATGAACAAACAAGAAAGCGATATCATGAAAATATTACTACGGGAACCTTTTAGCAATCAGCGGATCCTAGCAGAGAGTTCGGGACATTCGCTGGGGGTGGTGAACCGTTCGGTGAAAGAACTGGTGGTGCAGGAGTATCTGGATGAGCAATTGCAGCCAACCGAAAAAGCGAAAAAAGAATTCCGGGCGCGTTCCCCGCAAAGGGCGATCATCCTTGCGGCAGGATTTGGGATGCGGATGGTTCCGATCAATACGGAAGTTCCAAAAGGCCTGCTGGAAGTCAACAAAGAGCCTCTGATCGAACGTCAGATCCGCCAGCTTCACGAAGCGGGGATCCGGGAAATCTATGTGGTGGTCGGATTTATGAAAGAGCGATATGAATATCTGATCGATGAGTTCGGGGTGGAACTGGTGGTGAATGCGGAATACATGACAAAAAATAATCTACATTCCGTATATCTGGTAAGAAACCATCTGAAAAATGCCTATATCATTCCCTGTGATATCTGGTGCGACCAGAATCCCTTCGATGCATACGAGTCCTACTCCTGGTACATGGTCAGCGATCTCGTGGAAAATGAAAGTTCTGTCCGCGTCAACCGAAAAATGGAATTGGTCACGGTGCAGGAAGGAAACGGCGGCAATGCAATGATCGGAATCTGTTATCTGACTGGCGAAGAGGCCGGTACCGCTGCAGAAAACATCGAGAAACTCAGCAGGGATTTCCGGTATGACGGTGCTTTCTGGGAAGAAGCATTATACCGAAAAGATAAAATGATCGTTGCAGCTAAGGTGGTGCACAGTTCCGATGTAGTGGAAATCAACACTTATGAACAGTTGCGGGAACTTGACAGCCATTCCAACCAGCTGAAAACCGATGCCATCCAGGTGATCTGTCAGGCACTCGATGTAGGACAGGATGAAATTACCGATATCACCGTGCTGAAAAAAGGAATGACGAACCGATCCTTCTTATTTAGCAGCAAAGGGAAAAAATACATTATGCGTATCCCGGGCGAGGGAACGGAGCAGCTGATCGACCGCAAAAAAGAGGCAGCAGTTTATCGTACCATTGACGGAAAGAAGATCTGCGATGACATCGCCTATATCAATCCGGAAAATGGCTATAAGATCACAGAATTTCTGGAAGGCGCAAGAGTCTGCGATCCGGAAAATCCGGACGATGTGGCAAAATGCATGAAGCGGCTACGCCGGTTCCATGAGATGAAACTACAGGTGGAGCATACTTTTGATATCTTCGGTCAGATAGAATTTTATGAAACGTTATGGAACGGTACACCGTCGGATTACCGGGATTATCAGAAAACAAAAGCGCATGTGCTGGAGCTACGTCCGTATATCGAACAGTGGAGTGGAGAAAAAGTGCTGACGCATATCGATGCAGTGCCGGACAATTTTCTGTTTACACAAAAAAACGGAGAAGAAGAGATCCGCCTGATCGACTGGGAGTACGCCGGGATGCAGGATCCGCACGTGGATATCGCGATGTTTGCCATTTATGCGATGTATGGAAGGGAACAGGTGGATGCGTTGATCGATGTGTATTTTCCGGAAGGATGTAAAAGAGAGATCCGGATCAAGATATACTGTTATATTGCGGCATGCGGACTTTTGTGGAGCAACTGGTGCGAGTATAAGAAAAGCCTTGGCGTAGAGTTTGGTGAGTATTCGCTGCGGCAGTACCGGTATGCGAAAGAATACTATAAGATCGTGCAGGAAGAACTGGAATAAAAACAGACAGAGCAAAGGAGTGCAAAAAATGAATAGAGCAGAACGGGCAATTATTATGGCAGCGGGTCTCGGCAACCGGATGCGGCCGGTCACGCTGACCACACCGAAACCGCTGGTGAAAGTGAATGGTGTGCGGATGATCGATACCGTGATCCGGGGACTTCATGACAACGGGATTACGGAAATCTACATCGTAGTCGGTTATCTGAAAGAACAGTTTTACACACTGGAAAAGGAATATCCGGGCGTGACGATCATAGAAAATCCTTATTATGACACCTGCAACAACATTTCCTCCCTGTATGTAGCGCGGGATCATATCGAAAATGCGATGATCCTGGACGGAGATCAGATCGTGTATAACAAAACGATCCTTTCCCCGGAGTTCGAACGATCCGGTTATAACAGTATCTGGACGGACGAAGAGACGGATGAGTGGCTGCAGACGGTAGAAGATGGAATCGTCGTTTCCTGCTGCAGAACCGGAGGAAAGGGTGGCTGGCAGCTGTACAGCATTTCCCGGTGGAGCAAAGAGGATGGAAAACGGCTGAAACATCACCTGGAAGTGGAATTTGAAGAAAAGCAAAACAGACAGATCTACTGGGATGATGTGGCGATGTTCTGTTATCCGAAAGAATACAAGCTTGGCATCCGACCGATGAATCCAGGCGATCTGATCGAGGTGGACAACCTGGAAGAGTTGATCGCTCTGGATGACAGCTACCGCAGTTACCTCACCGAAAAGGAGTAAAATAGTGATGAATAAAAAGAAAACAAATACAAAAGGAACAATCGACTGGATGATCACACTGGTTCCGCTGGGAATCGTGATCGCGCTGTGTATCCTGTTTTTCCTTCTTCCGGAACAGTCCAATGCAATCCTGAGCCAGATCCGCTTTTTCTTCGGAGACACCTTCGGTACGTATTATCTGGTGATCGGACTTGGGATTTTTCTGCTGTCTCTGTATATCGCGGGATCAAAATACGGAGATATTGTACTCGGTGAAAAAGGAGAGAAGCCAAAATATTCGTTCTTTTCCTGGGGTGCGATGATGTTTACCTGCGGTCTGGCAGCCGATATTTTATTTTACTCTTTCTCGGAATGGGTATTATATGCAACCGATCCGCATCTGGAGGAAATGGGAAGCATCCAGGAGTGGGCTGGTGTCTATCCGCTGTTCCACTGGAGCTTTATCCCGTGGGGATTTTATCTGGTACTGGCGGTGGCATTTGGTTTCATGCTCCATGTGCGAAAAAGAAACCGCCAGAAATACTCCGAAGCCTGCCGCCCGATTCTTGGAAAATATACGGATGGTTGGGCAGGAAGAATCATTGATCTGCTGGCGGTATTTGCCCTGCTTGCGGGAACGGCGACAACCTTCAGTGTGGCAACACCGCTGATGGCAACGATCATTGGGGAACTGTTCCACATTACAGTGAGCCGGACAGTCATCAATGTAATTATTCTGCTGATAACATGTGCTGTATATACATATTCTCTGCTGCATGGATTTAAGGGAATCAGCCGGCTGGCAAATATCTGTATTTACCTGTTTTTCGGTCTGCTGGCGGTTGTACTCCTTTTTGGAGGAGAAACCCGATATATCATCGAGACAGGGCTGACCTCGCTGGGAACGATGATTCAGAATTTTATCGGACTGTCCACCTACACGGATCCGCTGAGAACCTCAAACTTCCCGCAGACCTGGACGATCTATTACTGGGCATACTGGATGGTGTGGTGTGTGGCAGCTCCATTCTTCATCGGAAGCATCTCCCGCGGCAGAACCGTCCGCCAGACGATCCTCGGCGGATATGCCTTCGGCGTGGGATCCACCCTGGTAAGCTTCATCATTCTCGGAAACTATTCCATGGGAATGCAGGTAACCGGAAAGGCAGATTTTATCGCACAGTACCTGAAAGACGGCGACCTCTATGGAATGATCGTCTCCATGATCAAAACCATGCCGTGCGCGCCGGTCATCATGGTAGTCGTACTTCTGACGATGATTGCCTTCTACGCAACCTCCTTCGACTCCATCGCCCTGACAGCCTCCTGCTACAGTTACCGCAAACTCGAAGAAGGCGAACAGCCCCACCGGGGAATCCAGCTGATGTGGTGTCTCCTGCTGATCGCCCTTCCCATTGCTCTCCTTTTCGCAGAAAGTTCAATGAGCAACCTGCAAAGCGTAAGCATCGTAGCCGCCTTCCCGATCGGAGTAGTAATTCTGCTGATCGCAGGGAGCTTTTTAAAGGATGCGAAGAAATATATAAATGAAGAAAAGAAAGATTTGAATTGACTTCATTAAGAAAAATGTGAAAGTACTTGCAACTTCCCCCCATTTGTACTATGATAGAACCATTGAATCTCCAAAAAATTCAATAAAATCATGAAAGTAACCGACAAACACACGAGAACAGACGCTGCCTTGTGCAGCCGAAACGTGAATACGAAGGGAAAAAGGAGAATGGGTAAATATTTTGGAACGGATGGTTTCCGTGGGGAAGCCAATGAAAACTTAACTGCAGACCACGCATATAAGATCGGTCGTTTCCTTGGCTGGTATTATGGAGAACTGAAACGCAGAAACGGGGATGACACTCCGGCGAGAATCGTCATCGGAAAAGATACCCGGCGTTCCAGTTATATGTTTGAGTATACACTGGTAGGTGGTCTGGTGGCTTCCGGGGCAGATGCGTATCTGCTTCATGTAACGACGACCCCATCCGTTGCCTATGTGGCAAGAACCGATAATTTTGACTGCGGAATCATGATCTCCGCGAGCCATAACCCATATTATGATAATGGGATCAAACTGATCAATGGAAACGGAGAGAAGATGGAAGAAGAAACCATCGCTCTCGTAGAGGATTACCTGGACGGAAAAGTGGAAGTATTCGGTGAGACTTACGAAGAAGTGCCGTACGCACACAAAAACCGGATCGGATGTACCGTGGACTATGTAGCAGGAAGAAACCGCTATGTCGGTTATCTGATCTCACTTGGCATGTATTCGTTCAAAGGAAAAAAAGTCGGTCTGGACTGTGCCAACGGAAGTTCCTGGAACATTGCCAAAACAGTATTTGATGCACTCGGAGCTAAAACCTATGTGATCAACGCTCAGCCGGACGGAACCAACATCAACAACAACGCCGGATCCACCCACATCGAAGGACTGCAGAAATATGTAGTGGAAAACGGACTGGATGTAGGATTTGCCTACGACGGAGATGCTGACCGCTGCCTGTGCGTCGATGAAAAAGGCAATCTGGTGGACGGAGATGCGATCCTTTATATTTATGGACAATACATGAAAGAGAGAGGAAAACTTCTGACCAACACCGTAGTAACTACCGTCATGTCAAACTTCGGACTCTACAAAGCGTTCGATGAACTTGGCATCGGCTATGCGAAGACTGCGGTAGGAGATAAATATGTATACGAATATATGAACCAGAACGGCTGCCGGATCGGCGGGGAACAGTCCGGTCATATTATTTTCTCAAAATACGCTTCCACCGGAGACGGTATCCTCACCAGTCTGAAAATGATGGAAGTCATGATGGCAAAAAAAGCAAAGATGAGCCAGCTGACCGAAGGCTTAAGCATTTATCCGCAGGTGCTGGAAAATGTAAGAGTGCTGGATAAGACAGCCGCACAGGAAGACCCGGATGTGAAAGCAGCCGTGAAAGCGGTAGAAGAGGCACTGGGAGATACCGGACGCATCCTGGTACGCGAGTCCGGTACAGAACCACTGCTCCGTGTTATGGTGGAAGCCGAGACCGAGGAATGCTGCCGGAAATACGTTGATCAGGTAGTCAGCGTAGTAAAAGCCAAAGGTCACGTAGTCGGCTGACACAGACAAATAAAACGATGCAAACGATCTGAGAGGAGAAAAATAATATGTGTGGAATCGTAGGATATACCGGAATGCACAGCGCAGCCCCGGTTTTACTGGACGGACTGTCAAAACTGGAATATCGCGGATATGACTCTGCCGGAATAGCCGTCCGGGACGGAGAAAACCGGTCAGAAGTGATCAAAGCCAAAGGTCGGCTGAAAAAACTGGTGGAAAAAACAAACGGCGGCGACTCTGTACCGGGAACCTGTGGCATCGGCCATACCCGATGGGCAACGCACGGTGAGCCGTCTGAAAATAACGCCCACCCACATATGAGCGACGATGGCAATGTCGTAGCGGTTCATAACGGTATCATCGAAAACTATCAGGAATTAAAAGACAAACTGATCCGCAAAGGATATACCTTCTATTCTGAAACTGATACCGAAGTAGCAGTCAAACTGGTGGATTACTACTATAAAAAATACGAGGGCACACCGGTAGATGCGCTGACCCATGCCATGGTCCGTATCCGCGGATCCTATGCGCTGGCGATCATGTTCAAGGAGTACCCAGAAGAGATTTATGTGGCAAGAAAAGACAGCCCGATGATCCTCGGTGTGGAAAATGGGGAGTCCTATATCGCTTCCGATGTTCCGGCAATCTTAAAATACACACGAAATGTCTATTATATCGGCAATCTGGAGATGGCGCGCGTCAGAAAAGGAGAAATTACATTCTTTAATCTGGATGGTGATGAAGTGGAAAAGCAGCCGAAAGTCATCGAATGGGATGCGGAGGCAGCCGAGAAGGCAGGCTTTGAACACTTTATGATAAAAGAAATCCATGAACAGCCGAAAGCCGTAGCAGATACACTGAATTCCGTTCTGCATGACGGCATGATCGATCTGAATGATGTGGGACTCTCGGAAGAAGAGATCCGTAACATCAGCCAGATCTATATCGTGGCATGCGGATCCGCCTATCATGTAGGCATGGCAGCCCAGTATGTGCTCGAAGACCTTGCAAGAATCCCGGTTCGTGTGGAACTGGCGTCCGAATTCCGCTACCGGAAACCGCTGTTAGATAAAAATGGTCTTGCCATCATCATCAGTCAGTCCGGTGAGACTGCAGACAGTCTTGCCGCACTGCGGGAGGCAAAAGCAAAGGGTGTCCGCACCTTGGGAATCGTCAATGTTATCGGATCCTCCATCGCCAGAGAAGCGGATAATGTCTTCTACACTCTGGCAGGTCCGGAAATCTCTGTGGCGACCACAAAAGCCTACAGCACCCAGCTGATCGCTTCCTACCTGCTGGCGATCCAGTTTGCAAAAGTAAGAGAAGAGATCACACAGGAACAGTATGACGGTATGATCGCAGAATTACAGACGCTTCCTGAGAAGATCCAGAAGATCATCGATGACAAAGAACGTCTCCAGTGGTTTGCATCCAAACAGGTCAACGCGAAAGACATTTTCTTTATCGGTCGAGGCATCGACTATGCGATCAGCATGGAAGGCAGCCTGAAAATGAAAGAAATCAGCTATATTCACTCCGAGGCATACGCCGCAGGAGAACTGAAACACGGAACGATCTCTCTGATCGAAGACGGTACGCTGGTGATCGGATGTCTGACGCAGCCGAACCTGTATGAAAAAACTGTCAGCAATATGGTGGAATGTAAGAGCCGTGGTGCTTATCTGATGGGACTGACAACGTACGGCAATTATAATATTGAAGATACTGCCGATTTCGTCACCTACATTCCGAAAACAGATCCGCATTTTGCCACCTCACTGGCAGTGGTTCCGCTGCAGCTGATGGGTTATTATGTATCTGTGGCGAAAGGTCTGGATGTCGACAAGCCGAGAAACCTGGCAAAGAGCGTGACGGTAGAATAAGCTGGGATGCGAAAAGGGGAGAAAATTCATCCGAGCGTACAGTAAGGGGAAAGGGTAAATTCCAGGCGGTTCACGGAACCAACCGCTGATAGACAGGAACATAAAAACAGCCATGAAACAAAATATCTTATAATAAAAAAGATTTTTGTTTTATGGCTGTTTTTTACAGATGCATACAAATATCAGGTATTACCCAAAACACTTCTTACAAGGCTCATATCCCCGGCTTTCCGCCTCCGACCGGCTGATCTCACTTGCCTTGCTCGGGTCAGTCCGTCCGCAGTTATTTTTATTATGATACTTGGAACCCGTAGCCGTGATCCATACCATTTCTTCGTTGGAAGTGGAAGAAGTATCCTGTGGGGCCTCCGTCACCTGCGGGGTGGCTGTGATCTGGCTGGAGCTGCCTGCGCTGGCGGCAGCCGCCTTGCTTTTCAAGGAAGATTTTCCGCTCTTGCCGGCGTTTGTACCGGAAGAACTGCTGTTTTCTGTCTCCGCTTTCTGCGTCTGCGTGCCCTGATCTTCTTTTTCACCCGGCGTATAGTCATTGCATGGTTCCTGATCCCAGGTGATCGTCGTTCCGTCGCTGACGGCAACAATCGTTCCCTGCTCATCGGTACGATACACCTGAATATCCATAGATTCCAGCTTGTCCATCACATCCTTCGCCGGATGTCCGTACTGGTTATCCTTTCCACAGCTGATCACCGCATATTCCGGAACAGTCGCCTGAAGGAAATCCCAGCTGGTAGCTGTTGCAGAACCGTGATGTCCCGGAACCAGCACATCACAGGAAAGATCAATACCGGATGCACACATCGCCGCTTCACTGGTACTTTCCGCATCTCCGGTGAAAATAAAGGAATTATCTCCGTTGGTCAGTTTGATGGCTACCGAGTTTTTATTGCTGTCATCCGGATCGATCGTTGCCGGAGCCAGAATCTGAAAACTTCCGGTTCCGAAAGAAAATTCCGTTCCAACCGCCGGATGCTGCATCGTAAGTCCCTGATCCGCAACTGCCTGGATGAACGACTGATACAGCTTGCTGTCATGTTCATAATCGCTGGAGATTACATTTTTTACATCGAAAGCACTCAGGCATCCGATCAGCCCCGCCATATGGTCGCTGTCATAATGCGAAGAAATCAGATAATCGATCGTGGTAACATTCTGTTTTTGCAGATAGGAAACTACAAAACTTGAAGTGCTTTTGTCTCCGCCGTCATAGATCATCGTCTGTCCGCCGGACTGCACCAGGATACTCAACCCCTGTCCGACATCCAGAAAATGCACTTTCATCTCCCCGGCTTCTTTCGTCGGTTCCGGCGTTGGCGTTTCCGTCTCTTCCGGTGTCGGCGCAGCCGTCGGAGTTTCGGTCGGTGTGGCTTCCGGTGTATCGGTCACGCTGCTGTCTGTGGCATCCGTCTCATCGGTCACAACGATCGTCCGCGACTGCACTGAACTTGCCGGAACAAACGGTGTCGCAGCAATAAAGAACAGAAGCGGCACCAGAAAAGGAAGCCATCGGGCAAACGACATCCGTTTACCGAGCAGTTTCCAGACAAATGGAAAAATAAAGATTCCGGCAAATGTGATCAGCAGTCCGAACGGAACAGAAGCCGACAGATTTCCCAGTCCGCCAATGATCAGAAAGACCCCGAAAATATACCGGAGAATGTTAAAAATCTTTGCGTTTTTCATACAAATCCTCCCTTACAAAATCATCATTTTTATTCTACTATGCTTATACGAAAAGGTCAAAACAATAATCGTCATCATTGCCTGACAGCACCCCGAAAAACAGGGTAGAATACACATGCCTGTTTGCGGACTTCCTGAACAGTCTGACTGTGACATTATGCGGCGCCGCAGAAAAAAATAAAAACCGGTCGAAAAAAGAGGGAAGAAAAAGGCAAGACTATCCGATTGGATAGTTCCTTTTTCCTCTCTCTTTTGTTATAATTATACAAAAGGTGAAAACCATAGAAGGAATGTGGAATATATATGGAAAAAGAAAGAATCAGACACAGAGAAAAAAGCTTTCTGACCGGAAAAAAACGAATGGAAAAATTAAAAGTGTTGATGAAATATGCCGGTATTTCCGTCTTTGAATATTTCCCGGATGCCGACCGGCTGGTACTGTATGACGAACAGCTGAAAGAAGAGCGCCAGATGCAGCCATTTCTTGGACGACTCGAAGAACTGTGTACCGTTTATCCGGAGAACAGAGAAAAACTGCGTGGATTTCTGACAGGGAACATCCAGGGAACCGTAGAACTGAAAATGCTGGAAAACGGTCATTACCGGATGGTCCTCCTGGATGCACTGCAACAGGAGGAAGATGATCCGTCGATCATCGGCTGCGCCAGAGATATTACGGAGATCCGAAAAAGAGAAGAACTTCTCGAAGACCAGGCGCGGAGAGATTCCATGACCGGACTGTACAACCACGATACCGGAAAACGGCTGGTGAACGACTATCTGATGGAAAAACGGGCAGAGCAGCCCTGCGGACTCCTGATGATGGATGTGGACCGCTTTAAAAATGTCAATGATGTCTACGGTCATCTGTTCGGCGATGAGGTGCTGACCGGATTTGCCCGTTTTTTACAGAGTTTCTTTCGAAAAGAGGACATCCTGATCCGCACCGGCGGCGATGAATTTGCCGTATTCTTAAAAGAGATCAACCGGGAAGTGCTGGAAAAGAAAGTCGGGGATCTGGTGAAAAAAGTGGGAGAACTGACCTTTTCGAAGAAGGAATTTTCGATGAGCTGCAGCGTGGGTGTCTGCTTTTTGCCGGGTGGCGCCGGAGCGTACAGCTATGAACAGCTTCTCGAACACGCAGATCTCGCTCTGTACCGCGCTAAGATTGCCGGAAGAAACCAGTATGCCGTAGGAGAAAAACTGGTGCCGCTGCAGAAGAGCGAAAAAGGCGAGACGGCAGTGAAACTGCTGATGGATGAAACCATGGAAAAGAGAGAATTCGAGATCTATTTTCAGCCGAAAATATCGCTTCATAATTATAAGATCGCAGGTGCGGAGGCACTGGTGCGCTGGCGCAGACCGGACGGGATCGTGGTAAAACCGGAACATTTCCTTCCGTTTTATGAAAAAAACGGGAAAATCACGGAACTGGACTATTATGTATTTGAACAGGTGGCGGTCTTTCTCGAAAAAACAAAAAGAAGCGGAATCGTTCCCGGTCCGGTATCGGTCAATGTATCTGCACTGCACGCGGAAGATCCGCAGACCACACAGCGCTATCTGGAGATCCTGCAAAAACACGGGGTTGATCCGTCGATGATCCAGATGGAACTGAAGGAAACCGATACGATCCGGTATGAAAATATCCGGAACCTGTTACACTCCTTCCAGCAGGCAGGCTTCCAGACGGCACTTGATAACTTTGGCGTCGGTTCTTCATTCCTCAATCTGGTCGGGGAAGTCCCGTTAAATGACGTGAAACTGGGACGGGGATTTATAGAAAAATGCGAAAAAGACCATCGCGGAACCGCGTTCTTAAAACAGCTGATCGAGATGCTCAAGAGCCTGGGATTTCAGGTGGTCTGTGAGGGCGTGGAATCGGCACGGCAGGTGGAAGTGTTAAAAAATGCGGGCTGTGACCTGGTGCAGGGAAACTGGTTTTCGATGCCGCTCAACACAAAAGAATTCGAAAACATGCTGTCTCTCCCGGGAGAACTGCGCTGCCGTTGCAGAGAACATACAGAATATACAGCAGGAGGGAAAACAGAATGAACGGAGAAGTCTATTTATGGCCGTCAGCCGCAGAGAAAAAACTGCGCACGGCATATCAGACCGAACTTCCGGCATACCTGTACGGCGTTACCGGCGTGGGAAAAACTTCTCTGATCGAACATTTTCTGGACAAGAAACCATACCAGTATTTTTCGGCGCTGAACACCACACCGGAAGATCTGGATACCGGAAAAATCAGTGCGCCGACCGTGGTACTGGATGACCTCTACACCATCGCGGATATCCGGCTGAAAGACGCGTATTTTCAGAAGATTCAGGAACTGATGGAACGAAAAGACCTGTGGGTGGTTCTGATCTCCCGCGCCCCGTTTCCGGCATGGCTGCTGTCTCTGCGGATGAAATATTCGTTTGTGATCATTCAGGAAGAGGACTTCTGCCTGACCAGAGAACAGCAGGATGAATATCTGGAACGATATGGACTGCAGGCGTCGGATGAGCAGCTGGCGAGAGCATGGGCGATAGGCAGAGGCAATCCGATGTCCCTGCGCGTCTATGTGATGGAAAACGGTGATCTGGAAGCGACGATGCGGACCGTCTGGACATATCTGGAGAGTCATGTATACGATCAGTGGGATACGGAACTACAGGATTTCTTTATGGATGTGTCGATCGTAAAAGAGTTCACGGTAGATCTCGCGGCGATGATCACCGGGAACAAACATGTGGAACATATGTTGGCGCAGGGCATAGAAACCGGTAACTTTTTTGAGAAAATGGGAGAAAAAGACGGGATCTGGCGTTGTAAAGACCCGATGCGCCGGTCGATGGAGCAGCGATTGCACAAAAAACGCTCCCCGGAACAGATCCGCCGCCTGTATTATAACGCTGGTCTGTACTATGAACTGGAGGGTGATCTTCCGAAAGCCCTGGAAATGTATAAAATATATGATGATACAGAAAGTATCTCCCGCCTTCTGGTGGCAAATGCCAGAAAAAATGTAGCCAGCGGCAATTACTATGAACTGCGGAAATACTATCTGGAGCTTCCGGAGGAGATCATCCGGGAAAATCCGGTTCTGATGATGGGAATGAGCCTGCTGCAGTCGATCCTGATGAATGTGGAGGAGAGCGAGCGGTGGTATCACGAACTGGAAGAATACCAGAAACGGGCAGAAGGAAGCGATGCGCGGGAAGCCAGAGGACGGTTGATCACGCTGGATATCTCCCTCCCACACCGCGGCATCACCGGAATGACGGATCTGCTGCGGGTGGCAGGTGTGCTGCTTACGGACCGGAAAGTATGCATCCCGGAACTTTCCGTGACCAGCAATCTGCCATCGATGATGAACGGTGGTAAAGATTTCTGCGAGTGGAGCCGAAGAGATAAAGAACTGGCGGGAAGCATCGGAAAAGTCGTAGAATTTGTTCTCGGAAAATATGGGAAGGGTCTGGTTCCGCTGGCGCTTGCCGAGAGTTTTCAGGAAAAAGGGCAGGATGATTACGAAGTCATGGCACTGATCCAGAAAGGTCGCATGCAGGCGGACAGCGGCGGCAAGATTGAACAGGTCTTTGTGGCAAATGGTCTGCTCTGCCGGATGTACCTGATCCGTCAGGATCTCGAAGAGGCGATCCATGTGATGACAACGTTCCGGGAGCGGTGTGAAAAAGAAGCACCGCGGCTGTTGGACAATATCGATGCCTTTTTATGCCGGCTGCATCTGTACCGGGGAGATACGGCGGAGATATTGGCGTGGATGGATACGGCACCGGATGAAAACCGTGAATTTTACATTCTCGAACGATTCCGGTATCTGACGAAAGCGCGTGTCTATCTGCAACAGGGCAAATACGAAGCAGCCTGCAATCTGCTGCAACAGCTGCTATACTATGCCAGAGAGATGAAACGAACCTATATTTATATAGAAAGTACGCTGCTTCTGGCTGTGACCTGTTACCGGATGGAGCGGGAAGCGTGGACGTCGCTTTTGCAGGAAGCTGTGAGCGAAGCAGAATCGTATCATTTTGTCCGTGTCCTGACAAAAGAAGCCGGTCTGTGGCTGCCGCTGTTAAAAAAAGGTACGAAAGAGATCCGGTGGAAAGATTCCGGATTTCGCAGGCAGGTACTCGAAGAAGGAAAACGGATGGCACAGATGTATCCCGGTTATCTGCGAACCAAAGCAGAAGGGGAAGTCACACTTTCTGACACCGCTCTGAAGATCCTGCGGATGCAGGCGGAAGGCGATTCGATGAACAAGATCGCCGGACAGCTTGGACTTGCCGAAGTGACGGTAAAATACCACTGTCGGGAGACCTACCGGAAACTTGGTGTGAATGGCAAGGCAGCAGCGGTCAACGAGGCGAGAAAACGGAAACTGATCTGAAACAGCAGTGTGGAATATGCAAGGATACCGGCGCGTACCCTTGCATATTTTATGCTTTTCTTTTATAATAAAACCTACGCGACCATGGTACGGGAGACAGCCGCTATACCGGTATCCCGTGGCAAAATACCTCGCAGGATCCGGTCAGAGCAGACAGCGGATCCGGAAAACAAAGGAGAAATTATTATGGCACAGAACGTACTGGCAGTGGTAGCCGGACACGAGATCACCGAAGAAGAACTGCAGGCATTTATCGGACATCTGCCGAAAGAACAGCAGGCATATGCAGCCAATCCGCAGTTCAAAGAACACTGCAAAGAGCAGCTGATCACCTTCCACGCCCTGGCAAAATGCGGTGAGGACGAAAAACTGGAGGAAACTGAAGAATTCAAAAAAGGAATGGAAAGCGCAAGACAGGATATCCTGGTACAGATGGTGTTAAAAGAAACCATCGAGAGTGTAAGTGTATCCGATGACGAAGTAAAAGACTACTTCGAACAGAACAAAGCACAGTTTGTAAAGGGTGCTACCGTAAGTGCAAAACACATCCTGACCGATTCCGAAGAAAAATGTGCAGCTATTCTGGAAACAATCGTAAACGGCGAAAAGACCTTTGAAGAGGCAGCGAGAGAATCTTCCACCTGCCCGTCCGGCGCACAGGGCGGAGACCTGGGCGAGTTCGGAAAAGGTCAGATGGTAAAAGAATTCGAAGACGCAGCCTTCAATGCAGAACCGGGACATGTCGTAGGACCGGTAAAAACACAGTTTGGCTATCACCTGATCAAAGTAGAGAAGAAAAACGAAGCCAAAGAAGCAGGATTCGATGAAGTGAAAGATCCGATCCGCACAGAACTCCTGAAAAGAAAACAGGATCAGGCATATCTGGCGAAAGTCAAAGAACTGAAAGAAAAATACGTGCAGAAATAATTCGAAAATTGTTAGAACTTTATCATTTCTTTTTCACAAAAATATTGTATAATAAACTATATTTGACAGCTAATGTCGAAATGACAGAAAAAAGGCAGGGAAAAACAAATGAAAAGTAAGAAAAAGACAAAAAAAGTATACATGATCCTGCTGATCGTCTGCCTGGTGGTTATGGCGGGACTGGTTGCAGGACTGTTTGGTTATGCACACCATATGGGAACAAAAACCATGGGGAGCAGGATAAAAATCTTCGGAGAGGATGTATCCGGATTTACCGTGGAGGAGACGGCGAAGAAACTGGCGGATGATTTTCAGAAGATCCCCGTGACATTTCAGGAAAACGGAGAGACGGATTATCAGACGACACTCGGCGATCTCGGTTACAGCATCGACGAGACACAGCTAAAAAAAGATCTGAAAACTCTGAGAGACAAACGCTGGAAAGAAGACGGTTACTTCCCGAAGCAGGCGGATCTTACCGTAACGTATCAGGTGAACCGGGACGATGAGACATTTTCCGCAGCGCTGACAGAAGAACATTTTCAGCTCTCCACGGAACGTGTGGATGCGACGGATGCCTATGTGGCATATGACGGTGAACAGAACGCCTATGTGATCGTTCCCGAGGTGGTCGGCAATCATATGGATCAGGCAGCCGTCGAGACCTATGTGGAAGAACAGATCCGTTCGCGGGTTGCGACAGACTATCCGAAAACAGGACTTGAGATAGAGATTCCTTCAGATGTTTATCTGAAAGTAGCTGTTACGCAGGATTCTCAGGAATTACAGGAGAAAGCAGCAGCGTTAAATACCTCCCTGCAAAAATATCAGGGTGTTTCCATAACCTACACCTTCGGAAACGAGACACAGGTGCTGGATAACGCGACGATCTGTTCCTGGCTGGTGATCTCGGATGACAGCGTGTCGATCGATACCGCCCAGGCACAGGAATACATCAAGAATCTTGCGACAAAATACAATACGATCTACAAACCGCGTTCTTTCACCACCACAGGCGGTGAGACGATCACAATCGAAGGCAACGAATACGGTTACCGCGTGGATCAGGACGGCGAACTCGCCCAGCTTCTGACGGATATCGACGGCGGGGCAGCAGTGACAAGAGAACCGGTATACAGCAAATCCGGCTATTCCAGAAACGGAACGGATGATCTGAACGGAAGTTACATAGAAGTCAGCCTGGATCAGCAGCATTTGTGGCTGTACAAAAACGGGGTACTGGTGACGGAAACCGATATTATCAGCGGACTTCCGGTCGATGGAAGGGAAACATACCGGGGTGCATGGCCGATCGCCTACAAAGCAAGCCCGTTTACTCTGAGCAGTGATGTTTACGGCTATGATACGGCCGTCACTTACTGGATGCCTTTCGTCTACGGACAGGGACTCCATGACGCCAGCTGGCAGACCAACTTCGGCGGGGATACCTATAAAACCAAAGGAAGCCACGGCTGCATCAACCTGCCGCCGGATCAGGCGAAGATCATCTATGAGACGATCGACAAAGGCTATCCGATTCTGCTGTATTAATAACAGATAAAGGATCCGGGCGTTTGTTCCAGGGTCTGCATATAAAAAACAGGAAGTGTGAACTGTCCCAAATTATGGCACAGTCTCCACTTCCTGTTTTTTATATGCAATCATTCGGTCATAGCACAGGTGTGAACGAATGAATACGTTTCCAAAATACTTATACTGCGTTCAAATCAGATCTCACACAGCGTCAGCAGATGTTCCAGAGAAAATACTTCCTCGTGCTCCAGCAGTTCCTCCAGTGTATTCAGATTCTGATCCGAATGTTCCAGTTCCCGGGAGAACCGGTAGCTGACAGAGACCAGATCTTCGAATGCCAGCGTCTCTTGTCTTTCCACAAACAGCCCAAGTACCAGTTCCTCGATAAAAAGAGTGCAGAGCACCGCCATCTTTCCCTTGGCAAAGATCCGTTCATCGTACACCGCCCCGCAAAAATACGTGTACAGCCAGTACACCATCAGCTGTTCTTTCTGCACCTGCCATTCCGGGAAAGTCTTCTGAAACGCAAGCAGCAGCTTCCGGTACGAGGTTTCCTCCGGACAGGCATGATACAGATCGGTAAGCGTCTGTCTGAGAAATCCCGTCCAGCTTGGGGAGAGCACTTCCAGTTTCGGTACGACTGTCTTCCAGATCTGCTTCATCAGATCCGTCCGGTCCACATCCAGAAAACAGCGATCGGAGATCTTCTCCAGAAAAGCAGAAGAGAAGCCGGAGCGCTCATGCCGTGCACGGATCGTCTCCCAGGAAAATAATGCCTGTTTTGCTACCGCGAGCTGAAAATCATGTGTACAGACCAGTAGCTTAGCCACCCGATCCCGTACCGGAACACTTCGATCCTGAAGCACAGCGAGCAGGTAGTCTCTCGTATCCATCAGCGCGCTGAAAAGAAAATAGTCAAAATCATCGTAGGTCTCCTCAACCGTCTCTTTTTCAAAAGTCCGGAAAGCCACCGGATCTGTCTGCGAGAGAATGATTCGCGCCGCCTCCGGACAGGAGAGTGACAACGAGATCTCCCGCATCCCCTCAAATTCCTCGATATGACGCGGATATCTGCGGCAGGTATCACAGAGCATCCCGGATCCCGCCTCGATATACATATCACAGAGATTTTCTTCATTTAAAAAGGCACACCGATGCCCGTACTGGCGGAACGCATGCTCCTCCCAGTCGATGTCATTGTGCAGCCGGTTTCGGAAAGTACCCTGGAACCGGCGGTATTTTTTCAGGCTTCTGTCATCAATCATGATCTGCCACCCGGCACAACAGGTATCCGGACAGGCATCCGCGATGCAGGAGAAGGCTTTATAATAGGAAGGAAAAGTAACTTGCATAATCAATAATAAACTCCTTTGTTTTCAATAAAAGATACTCCGTTGACCATTGTAGCACAGATTTCTCGAAAAGGGAAACGGGTTCTCGTTGTAAAAAATCATATCCTGATGTACAATAGAAATATTGAGCAACTGCAATTCGGAATATACAGAAAGAGAACATCCATGAACAAGATACAGATTATCGTAAATAACGGCGCCGGTACCGGAAGTGCCGTACCGGTCTGGAAAGAAACAAAAGAATACTTACAGGAAAAAGAAATCCCATACAACGCCTATCTGACCCGCTACGAAAAACACGCAATGAAACTGGCAGGACAGATCTGTGAAAAATTCCCGGAGGGACCGATCTACCTGCTGGTAGTAGGAGGGGACGGAACCATCAACGAAGTCCTGAACGGAATCCCCGACTTTGACCGCGTCCGCCTCGGCGTGATCCCGACCGGCTCCGGCAACGATTTCGCCAGAAACCTGGGAATCCTCCGAAACACCAGGGGCAATCTTGCAGAAATCGTCTCCTGCATCGAACAGGAACAAAACGGAGAACCCCTGCAGCGGATCGATCTCGGCGAAGTAAGCTGGGAAGACTGTACAAAACCAAGAATCTTCGGTATTAGCGCCGGTGCCGGACTGGATGCGATCGTGTGTAAGAAAGCGCTCCATTCCACTCTGAAAAAAGTCCTGAACCGGTTCCATCTGGGAAAACTGACCTACCTGATGCTGACCGTACAGACCTTATTTTCCATGAAAACCTTCCGGGCAACCGTAACGGTGGACGGCGAGACAGAAACCTGCCAGAACATGATCTTCGCCGCAGCCATGAACCTGCGCGCAGAGGGCGGCGGTGTTCCGATGGCACCGGACAGCACTCCATACGACGGAAACATCTCCCTCAGCAGCGCTTCCGGCATCCCGAAATGGAAAACGTTCTTCCTGCTCCCGCTCCTCGCACTGGGAAAACAGGGCAGGATCAAAGGCTTTGACGTCAAAGACGGCGCAGAGATCACCCTGGAACTGGATCAGCCGATGGTGGTTCATGCGGATGGAGAGTATTGTGGGGATGTGCGGTACATAAAATTCTGTTGCCGCAGGGATACGCTGTGGCTACTGCATCCACGCAGGGAAAAATGAGTCGGAAATTTTGCTTAAGAAAGTGTTAAGAAATTTATTAAAAAAGTATAAAATGCATATTGACGAAAGATGACGGTCAAGGTACAATTATTATAAATGTGTAGAAGTATATATTTCTATACTCCAAGTAATGTTTCAAAAAACACATAATTAATATTGGTAGAAGCATGTGATTGCGAAATAGCAACTCTGAAGAAGTATTATGAAAGGGAGAACCTTCCACGAGACATGGGATGAGAGGAACAAATGAGCAAATCCAAAGAAAACAGCAGAAATATCCATGTGAATAACGAAAAACGAAAGCATACACTGAACGTCCGGTGGCCACTGATGGTATATGACCTGATTGTGTATGCAGTCGTAGCAATGCTGACTTAGCTAAGTTCCTTAGTATGATTCTTATGATTTGTCATTAGAGGAAACCAATCGTATTTCCAGCGGAAATATATATAATAAAGTGGTTTCATGGATGCTCCGGATTAATGCTCTTCTTTGTGTAGCAAGAATCCTATCTAGTTTTAAATCACTCAAATTTGAAGGCAATTTTTACAATTGTGGGGACGATTGTAGATTAACAAATAGATTGCAAAAAAATGGAAGGGGAAAGAAAAAAATCTATGTATAGAAAAGATTCTGAAGGATGGTTAAAACACACAGATTTTATAATCTTAGACATGATCTGTTTGCAATTAGCGTATGTTCTGGCATATGCAATCAGCGGATATGGATTTAATCCATATGAAACAATTATTTATCGCAATATGGCAGTTTTCCTTGAACTGGCAGATCTGGTTGTGATTTTTGCATATGGCACCATGAAAAGCGTGTTAAAGAGAGGATGCTATCGTGACTTTGCAGTTACGTTAAATCATGCGGTTATGGTAGGTGCATTGGCAATTCTATATTTATTCCTGCTTCAGGAAGGGCAGGACTTTTCAAGATTAACATTGATGTTGACCATAATAAGTTATCTCATAATCACCTATGTTGCCAGAGAACTTTGGAAAAAACTTCTGCGAAAACAGATGAAGGATGGCGGAGAACGCAAACTGCTGATTATAACATCAGAAGATGTAGCTGAACAGGTAGTGTTAAGTATGCAGGAAAACAATTATGCCAGATTCACATTAGCTGGTGTGTCTGTAATTGATGCGGACTGGACTGGAAGAGAAATTCATGGAGTTCCGGTAGTTGCCAACGAAGAGACTGCAGCAATGTATGTATGTCAGGAATGGATTGACGAAGTTCTGATTGTTGTTTCAGAAGTCCTTCCGTATCCGTCAGAGTTAATTGAGCAATTATCAGAGACAGGAGTAACCATTCATCTTAATCTTGCAAAGATCACAAGTGTGCCAGGGAAAAAACAGTTTGTGGAAAAGGTTGGTAATTACACAGTCCTTACGACAAGTATTAATTATGCATCAACCAGACAGTTAATGTTAAAACGATTGATGGATATTGCGGGTGGATTAGTTGGATGTATTTTTACCGGAATCATTTGTATTTTTGTCGGACCGGCAATTTATATTGCATCACCGGGACCAATTTTCTTTGCTCAGGAACGAGTTGGAAAGAATGGAAAGAAATTTAAAATGTACAAGTTCCGCAGTATGTATATGGATGCCGAAGAACGTAAGGCAGAACTTATGAAAGATAACAAACTTGGAGATGGAAAGATGTTTAAACTGGACTTTGATCCTCGTGTTATCGGAAATAAGATACTTCCGGATGGGACACATAAGACAGGAATCGGTGATTTTATCAGACGAACAAGTTTAGATGAATTTCCGCAATTCTTTAACGTATTACGTGGCGATATGTCGATTGTAGGTACTCGCCCACCCCTTATTTCTGAAACGAATCTGTATGAGCTTCACCATCGTGCAAGGCTGGCAATTAAGCCTGGAATCACCGGCATGTGGCAGGTAAGTGGACGAAGTGATATTACTGATTTTGAAGAGGTAGTTCGTCTTGATAAAGAGTATATCACAAACTGGGACATTGGGTTAGATATAAAAATATTGTTTAAAACGATATTGGTAGTCTTTAAGAAAGATGGATCAATGTAAATCCTACAAGCAGCTTATTTTATAGAGAGAATAAGCTGCAAAAGGATAAGTATAGATAAGCTGTAAATATAAAGAGGAAGTTATGAATAAAAGGAAAAATAATAATTCTCCACTTAAAATTGCAGTTCTTGGACATAAGACAATTCCGAGTCGCCAAGGTGGAATTGAAATTGTAGTTGAAGAATTAACAGTTCGTATGGCAAAACTGGGACATAAAATAACAGTATATAACCGTAGCGGACATCATGTAAGTGGTAAAGAATTTGATGGAAAGAAGCTAAAAGAATATAAAGGAATCCGAATGAAATATGTACCGACAATAGATAAAAAAGGATTAGCAGCAATGAGTGCTTCCTTTTTTGCAGCGGTGGCAGCAGCGTTTGGAAAATATGATGTGGTACATTTTCATGCAGAAGGTCCATGTGCAATGTTATGGTTGCCAAAATTATTCGGAAAGCGATGTATAGCTACGGTGCATGGATTAGATCATCAGAGAGCCAAATGGGGTAAATTAGCCAGTACATATATTATGTTGGGAGAAAAATGTGCGGTTAAATTTGCTGACGAAATTATTGTTCTGAGTGAAGGGGTACAGAACTATTTTAAAGAGACTTATGGAAGGGAAACAAAATTTATTCCTAATGGAGTAAATCGCCCCGTTATAAGAAAGCCAGAACTCATTAAGAAAAAATTCAGACTAGAGAAAGATGATTATATTCTTTTCCTGGGACGACTTGTTCCAGAGAAAGGCATTACTTATCTGATTGAAGCATTTAAGATAGTATGTCCGCATGCAGATTTCTATAATGCTATGGATATCTTTATTGGGGAACATGGAGTTCGTAGTACAAATAATGCGAATGAGTTTGCTCATTATGAATTTGGGGCAGCACTTGCGGGTGTATGTATGTTTGAGGCCATGCAGGAAATTGAAGTAGGAAAAACAGAAATGCAGATAGCGCAAAAGCTAGCAGCGTATGGACAGCGTCATAGTGTAGTGACAATTATGGCATCGGGAGAACGCTTTGTGAAAGCCAATATGTATCCAAGTGATAATATAATAAAATTAGGGGATACGATATCCATGACAACAGGATTTAAGGGTGGTCTACAAAGCAGAGGTGGATATGCAGTCAAAAACAGTCAGGAACTTCCAAATTCGGTGAAGGATTATTTAGATAAACTAGTAATTCCTTATTTCCAGGCAGTCACTGCTTGGTTAGAATCCATCCATATTGGAATGAAAGGGAAAGAATTATATGATGTGATAGAAAGTGTACTGCCTAAAAAAACTTATGGCTGGTCACTAAATCCTGGTCATTTATGTGCTGATGAGGAATGGTTATCTTCTCCTATTTATCCAGAATCTGATGAAATTCTGCAAAGTGGAATGTTGTTTCAGAT
>OLQH01000208.1_pt1 | contig 69131 bp, 49 predicted proteins | sample 1672671 | NCBI WGS metagenome assembly OLQH01 (sample SAMEA3136712, study PRJEB25190) | human gut metagenome
GGCAACAAGCGCCGCACTTAAAACTACTGCTAAAAACTTTTTCATTTTCGTATTTTTCATTTTCGCACCCTCCGTTTATAATTCCATTGCTCAATGCTGAATAACCATGCATTCCATGCACTACATTCTAACACGTTCTGCATAAAAATCAAGCTCTTTTTTTAATTTTATGCATTCTGTTTCAGTTTTTATGTATATTATGCGTTACTTTATGCATAAATCTTCATTCTTTATACAGGTTTTTTGCAAAATACACATTTTCGCCGAAACAATTCTTATGCAAGCAGCGTCTTAATACCGAAGTAAAGAAGCACAATGACTCCCAGTACGATTCTGTAGTAACCAAACACTTTAAAATCATGTTTTCTGATATAACTGAGGAGCATACGGATGGCAAACACCGATACAACGAAGGACACCAGTGTTCCAATTATCAGAAGAATCCAATCCGACCCGGAAAACATTCCGGTTTTTAAAAAATATTTCAGCAGCTTCAGTCCGCTGGCGCCTGCCATGACCGGAATAGCCAGGAAAAAGGAAAATTCACTTGCCACATACCGAGAGCAGCCCAGGATGACAGCGCCCAGGATAGTGGCGCCGCTTCTGGAAGTCCCGGGAATTGCTGCCAATACCTGAAAACAGCCTATGAAAAAAGCTGTCTGATAGGTAAGGGCCTCTAAAGTTTCCATTTTCGGCTGTCTTTTTCTGTCCGCCGTCTGAAAAAGCTGTTTTGTCCTCCGCAGCAGCTGCGCGGATACAGCGGCAGGTATGGGTTCCTCCGATATTAATCAGCTTTACGTCTCCCTTTCTGCACTTATCCGATGCATAAGGGCAGCGCGGGGAAAAGGAGCAGCCCTCCGGCAGATTTCCCGGATCCGGCGGCATGCCTGCTATAGGGGAAAGCCGTTCCACATCCGAGTTGATATCCGGCAGGGATCCAAACAGCCCAATCGTGTACGGATGCGACGGATGATCAAAAATTTCTTCTTTAGAACCATATTCCACAATTTCACCGGCATAGATAACTGCCACTTCATCACATACTTCCGCCACAATACCGAGATCATGGGTAATCATGATCATTGCCGTCTGCAGTCTTTGCTGAAGTGTCTTGATGATATCCAATACCTGCGCCTGAATGGTTACATCCAAAGCTGTAGTAGGTTCATCCGCAAGCAAAAGATCAGGACTGCAGGCGAGCGCCATGGCAATGATAACACGCTGTTTCATACCGCCGGAGAACTGGTGGGGATAATCACGGAAACGCGTACCGGGAATCCCCACCATTTCCAGCATTGCAGCCGCTTTCGCTTCCGCCTCCTTCCTGGAACATTTCTCATGAAGCTCTATTCCTTCGGCGATCTGATTTCCGATACGCATAACCGGATTCAGGGCAGTCATGGGATCCTGAAAAATCATGGAAATCCGTTTTCCCCGGATTTTCCGCATTTCGTCATTATGAAGCTCCAGAAGATTTTTCCCCTCCAGACAGATTTCCCCGCCATCTACATGGGCCGGCGGCTCCGGCAATATACGCAGAATGGATTTGGCAATAGTGGTCTTTCCCGCTCCTGTTTCCCCAACCAGTCCCAGCGTTCTCCCTTTTTCCAAAGAAAAAGACACATCATTAACCGCATGGATCTCACGTCCCTCGGAGGTGTAATGAACAACAAGATTTTTTACTTCTATAAACGGCACTTTCTTCTCCGTCATTATTTTCTCCTCCTATTTCTTTAATTTGGGATCCAGCGCATCACGCAGTCCGTCCCCAAGCAGATTCAGGGACAGAACAATCAGTGCTATGGCTATCCCAGGGAAAACAACCATATGAGGATGATCCACCATATACTGGTTGGCCGCCGTAAGCATCGCTCCCCATTCAGGGGTAGGCGGCTGAATTCCCAGCCCGATGTAGCTTAAGGAAGCAGCCATAAGAATGGTATTTCCGATTCCCATTGTTACGGACACTATTATAGGTGAAATACTGTTCGGCAGAATATGCTTCGTAATAGTCCTGGGTACTGAGCAGTTTATTTTTTGTGCGGCTTCAATATATTCCATCTTTCGTACCCCCATGATAGAACCGCGGAGAAGCCGTACCGTCATCGGAATGCCGCCAATAGAAAGGGCGAGCACCGTATTGAAAAGCCCGCTTCCCAGACATGCTGAAATAGCAATAGCAAGAAGGATTCCGGGTATCGCCTGAAGAATATCAATCAAACGCATAACAATCGTATCTACCGTACCCCCGAAATATCCTACGACAGAGCCAATGAGCATTCCCAAAAAAGTGGAAATAATTGTTGCGGTGAACCCCAAAAGCAAAGATGCCCTTCCGCCATATAACAATCGGGAAAAAATATCTCTTCCCATTTCATCTGTTCCGCATAAGTGCTTCAGGGACGGCGACGCAAAGCGGTTTGCCATATCCATCTGATCATATTTATAGGGCATGATCAGCGGCGCTGCTATCGCCAAAACGATAAGAATCAACGAAATTGCCAGGCCGAACATTGCCATTTTGTTGCTGCGAAGCCTTCCCAGCACCTGGGAAAACTGACTTTCCTTTTTTCTCCGGCCTTTTTCTTCTGCCGGACATCCGACTGCCGCTGTTTTTGCCATTATTTCTTCCTCCTTTTCCAGCTCTTCTGCTGCCCTTCATACTGAGCCTTGATTCGGGGATCCACATAGGCATAAACAATGTCCACAATTAACATGATCAGGCTGAAGATTGCCCCCAGAAACAGGACGCCGCCCATAACAATAGGGTAATCTCTGTTATTGATCGCCTTCGTTGTGAAAGAACCGATTCCGGGAATGGAAAATACAGACTCAATGACTACCGTACCGCCGAGCATCATACCCATACCGTTTCCAATAACAGTGATAATAGGAATCAATCCGTTAGGCAATGCGTGCTTATATAAAATATCCCGTTCGGATAAGCCCTTTGCACGGGCTGTCACCACATAATCCGAACGGATAACCTCCAGCATGCTGGATCTGGTCTGTCTCGCCTGAGAGGCAATTCCCGCAAACGCATTGGCAATACAGGGAAGAATATAGTACTGGATTCCACCAACCCCATAAGCAGGCAGCCAGTTAAGCTTTGCGGCAAACAGTATTACCATCATCATAGCCAGCCAGAAGCCGGGAATGGATACTCCCAGAAGCGCTACGATCATGCAGAAGCGATCAGCCAGTCCGTTCTGATGGGTAGCCGCCGTGATCCCAAGCGGGGTACCTATGAGAATCTGAAGAAGCATACAGATTACCGCTATGGTGATGGTATACGGCATCCTGTATAAAATTCCCGACATGACGGACTGATTGGTAAAATAGGAATCTCCCAAATCAAAATGCAGAAAAACCTGATTCAGATAGTTCAGCAAACGGACTATGTAAGGCTTATCCAAACCCATCTCTGCTCTTTTGGCCTCCAGCGCCGCCGGTGTCGCACCGTTTCCTAAAATTGACGCCGCCGGATCTCCCGGACAAAAATACATGATAGTAAAGATAACAACTGCAATTCCCAGCAGCACGGGAATCATCCACAACAAACGCTTTACGATATATTTCCACATACGCAGCTCCTTTCTGAAAAAAGGCACTCCCAGCGGGAAGGAATGCCCTCTGTGCATCCCTTTCCGCATCGGCAGTACCTTACGTCTTATATTTGCCGCCTCCGCAAATATACAAATATTATTCTGCTAATTCACAGGCTCCCGGAAGAATCTGATTTCTGTCGTCCAGCGCAACCTTGGTTATATATTTGGAATGAACGGAATTAATCGTTCCTTCCACAATGCCGTATCCATAGCATTTTTCCGCCAGATAATCATGAAATGCATTGATAGATTCTTCACCGTATGTATTTACATTCAGACAGGCTGCCATCAGTTCATCCAGTTTACTGTCCTTTACAAAGTTGGCTGTGCCTCCGGTTGTTGACTCAAAGTCAGGTGAATACCAGCAAAGCTTCCACTGATTCACAATGTAATCCGTCGATCCGGTAGTTCTGAGCATAATATCGTATGCAGCGGAATCAAACTGAGACGCGATAAAGGACATCTGCTCGTAAGGAACCAGTTCAACAGTCACCCCGATATTTCCAAGATAGGCCTGAACCATCTGCGCAATCATATCCGCCGTAGTTGAAGTTGTGTACATCAGTCTGAGACTTTGTCCGTTATAACTCGATTTTGCAAGATAATCCTTTGCCGTATCGATATTGTAGTCAAAATAGTCCTCTCCATCCCATTCCTTATTGTAATCAGGATAGGTCGCATTGGCAAAATCCTTAACTGCCGCGCCATTTCCATTAAATGCGCCGGTATTCAGGCCTTCCCGGTCAATGGCATAGGCAATTGCCTTCCTCAGGTTTTCATCTTCTGCAAAAACAGAATCGGCTGACATATTGTAAAGGATGTCGTAGGTTAGATTGTCCAAAAGAACCTCTACTTCATTTCCGTCTGCATATTCTCCACCCTCGTCGAATTTCGGGACATCCGTATCCGGCACACCATTGGCAATATCAACTGTATGTGTCTGCATTGCAATCGTATGCTGGGAAGCTTCTGTAATTACAGACATGGTAATCTTATCTGCATTATGCTTACTGGTTGTCCATACAAGAGAATCATCTGTCTGCCAATAATCATTGCTGTTCACGAGTACCAGCTGGGAACCCGGTGTATAGCTTTCTACCTTATAGGCGGTTGTCCCAACCGGATCGACGGCCATCTGATCACCGGATGCCTCATATGCCGCCTGTGAAACTATCGCACATTCCAGGAATACGTTTTCAAGTTCTCCCACTGCCAGAGCTTTTGAAAACTTAAATTCAACCTTGTAATCATCCAGTACCGTAACACTGTCAATTACTTCCAGCTTACTGTAGTTTTTTGTTGCGAGTGCACTGTCAAAGCAGAACTTGATGTCACTGGCGGTAATCGGGTTGCCTTCTGTATCGTGGATATAATCGTAAAGTTCCACTTCATAAGTAGTATCATCTATCTGCGTCCAGTTCTTTGCAAGAACCCCTTTTGTCTCACCATTTTCTCTGGTAATCAGATATTCATAGACGGTATTCAATATGGCGATACGTCCCTGAGACATGCCCGCCCATGGTCCCATATTTTCCGGATCCGAGATGATGCCGACAACAATTTCCCCCTCTCCTCCGGCTCTTGTATAATCCCCGCTCTCAGAAGCTGCTGTGTCAGCCGTCTGTGTACCGCTTTCGGTACTATTGCTTACCGTACTGCCTTCTGTACCGCCGTTTTCCATATTAGCGGTATTCTTAGTACTTCCGCATCCTGCCACGAGTGCGGCTGTCATGCATGCGGCTAAAAAAAGTGATAATACTTTCTGCTTCATATTTTCCTTCTCCCTTTTCTTATTTTTATAATAAATGCACCATGCATTTAGTATCGGTTTAAAAATTCAAGTGCGGCGTCTACGATTGAGCGGGTATCATAATCCGGTTTTCCATGATCCGCCTCCGATTCCGTAAAAATCGCAGTCACCTTATCCGCCCCCGCCTTTTTCACGATTTCTTCTACCAGAAGCCGTGACTGCTGTACCGGCACTACCGGATCCTTCAGACAATGTAATACAAAAAACGGAGGAATGTCTTCTCTGATGTAATTAATCGGATTGGCCATATTGCATAATTCCCTTGCTTCCTTCAATGGCTGTCCCATAAGAATTGACTCCGGTGAATTTGCCTCATTATGATTTGCTATTCCAAATCCATTCTCCTCTATGAAATCATCCAGCCGGTGAAACCCGGCGCAGGCTCCGCACAGATCAACCACTGACTGGATTTCACTGGATTCATGCGGATTTCCCATGGAACTGTCCTCAAACCACTGCATATGATTCGTAACGGCTGTCATCACCCCCAAATAAGCGCCTGCCGACATCCCCCAGACAGTGAACCTTTTCTTGTCCAGCTTATATTCTCCTGCATGTGCCCGGAGAAACCGGATTGCCGCTTTGATATCATAAATCGGCGCCGGCCAGGTCACCTGATCTGCCTTTCGATAATCAACACTGGCAATCGCATAGCCTTCCTGCAGCGCTGTGAACAGACTTTCCATTCTTTTATCCCGTTTGCTCCCAAAGATAAAGGCTCCCTCATGTATGTAGATGATCAGCGGATACTCTTCTTTCTTTTTCTCCGGCAAATATAAATCAAGAACGTGTTCCTTTTCAGAAGCATAGGAAATATCCAGATATTTTTCTGATATATTTTTGATACGATTCACATCAAATTCCGGTGTGTGCGGAATCGGGAATGCTAATGATGGTTTCATTTCTGTTCTCCCGTGATTTTTCTCATTTCTTTTGATAAGGCCATTATAGTTTGTGCATCCCGCTCAAGCAATCCATGTTTCCCTTGAATTTATGCACCTTTTGCATAAATACTTTTATTGTGCGCTTTTTAACTTTTGCAACTCGCTCACATTTTTCTCATTTCTGCCAATTCTATTGACACATTTAACATACCCCGCTACAATTAATGCAGGTTATGCAATAATTGCAGTGGGGTATATCGAAATGGAAATTGATTACATACGGGAATTTGTAACACTTGCTGATGTCGGTAATTATATGGAAGCAGCCGATATCTTATTTATCTCTCAGTCTACGCTCTCCAGACATATTAAATCTATTGAAGAGGATCTCGGTGCGCCGCTTTTTGACCGTACCACCAGAAAAGTTGTCATAAATGATTTTGGAAAAATCTTTCTTCCTTATGCAAAACAAATTATGAATTTACAGTATGATTATACTACCGCGCTTTTTAACCATCAGAATAATATCTCCGAAACCATCACTATTGGGGCAATACCAGTGATGGCTCAATATCATATTACGGATGTGCTTGCAGATTTTCAGAGAGAAAACAGAAATTTTAAAGTGCATATTATAGAGGCAGATTCTTCAGAACTGAAAGAAATGCTCAGAAACGAGCAGTGTGATTTCGCATTTATCCGTGAACATGATGATTCCGACAATGAATTTGTCAAAATACCTTTTACGACGGATCACATGGTGGCTGTTCTTCCAAGTTCCCATCCACTTTCCTCTGCTTCTTCTATTTCGTTAGAGCAGCTGAAGGATGAAAACTTTCTGTTTTTAAATAAGGGGACGCTCATGCATACGCTGTGCGTCAATGCATGTAAGTCCGCCGGTTTCCGCCCTAATATCGCTTTTACCGGATACCGGGCGGAAAATATCATCTCCCTGGTTCGAAAGGAAATGGGAGTTGCTCTTCTCACAAAAAAACCTGCTGTGTATCTGGCAGGCCCTGATATTTCTATAGTAGATGTGACACCATGCTTTACAACTACTATCAGTCTTGCTTATTCTAAAAAGAAGGAACTGGGTAATGCTGCGAAGCATTTTATTAATAGTGTGAAGGCACGGCCTAAATTATAGGAAGGTTTTGGGGTATGTTCAGAGCGGGAGGGGTCGAGTTCGGTTATTTCTTGAGAACTTTTTTCTTAATCCATATATCGAATTACTTTTTGTCAACATCATCATCAAATTTTTCTATATTACGGAACTCCGTAGGAGTCAGTCCCACCTTTTTACGAAAATTCCTCAAAAAGCCCTGAGTACCGGTATATCCCACAGCATCCGCAATTTCAGATACGGTCAGCTGGGTTTCCAGAAGCAGTGTTTTCGCCTTCTCAATGCGTAAACTGTTAATATAATCTATAATATTTTTACCGGTTTCCTCTTTAAACAGCTTTCGTACATGAGAATAACTGAGCCCCACATGTTCAGCTATCATTTCAATACTTATATCACGATTAAAATTATTGTTAATATAGTTAAACATCTGTTCTATGGGGGAAGTTGAACTGGCTTTATGGAATTGCAGGGTATCTATGATGCGGTTAATTATTTCGATAAACCATTCCTGAATCTCTATTATTGTTTTCTTTCCATAAAAAGGAGAACCCAGGGCTGTCTGTTCGCTCAACATATCCTGAATTCCTATATTGGACGCGACCAAAAATTCCAAAAATGCCGAGAAAATCTGATTCAGGAACAGCCACATATTATCAAATTTGATGTTCTGAGCCATCATTTTGTCCAATATTTCCTTCAGTTCCTCTTCCGCCTTATCTCTCTGCAAGGATCGTATTTGATTAAGCATGATATCAACACGATCTTCCTGATAATAGAAAATATCATTTCTTTTACTTTCCGTTTCAAAATAAACAATACATTCCCAGCCATATACAAGCCTATACTGCAGCGCATTCAATGCCTCCTGATAAGACAGCCTCGTACCCGGAAAACCTTCATGGGCATTTCCCACTCCAAGAGATACGGAATATCCTGTAGTAGCTTTCAATTGTTGCTGCGTAGTTTTCAGAGTAGATTTAACCATTGATAAATCTGTATAGTCCACGGCCTCCAAAATAAGAACAATTATATCATAATGCAGCAGGCAGCCTACACATTTGTATTTTTCTGAAAAAGCACTGCTGAAAATTTCAAGGATCAGTTTTTTCAAATAGACCTTCTCCTCCGGAGGGCAGGATGCCGAAAAGATTTCATAATGATCCAGGCTGATTACAATACCCAAATGCATTTTTGTTTCATCCAATGTACCGATATCTTTACGAACAGGAATATCATCTAATAGCAGAGAGCGTAAATACAGATTAATCTGATCATTGCGATCGTTTACAGCGCGGTTTTGAACCTGCCGAATAAGGGTTTCAAAGGCATTATAAACGAACTTAATATCATTATTATCTTTTTCAGAAACAAATACGCCCTTTTTCTTGATATCATTAATTAACATCATCAGTGGATGAAGCTGCCTGCTGCTGATAATATAAACACTGCCGGCCCCTATTGCCAACAGGAAAAACAGGACAATACTTATCCTGAACATAACAGAGTTTAAATTCATCATTAACGTATTCATAGAAAAGATGCCGATATAAACCCAGCCATATAAGGGGGATTTCGAATAGGTAATGAGATTCTTTGTTCCCCCCATATCCTGTAGGAAAAAGCCGGCAGACTCATCCGCGCCCATAATTTTTTGAAAATACTCCGCATCCCCCATATTGCTTCCAATCACTGATTTATCCATATGGGACATTACTTTACCCGATTCATCGGCAACCAAAATATAACCATCCTGTATATACTCACTATGGTTGACTAAATCACATATGACATTTTCATCGATATTTATCACCAGCCATCCATGAAGGTCAGACATAAACCGAAGATTGAAAACAAAAGAAAAAACATTTTTTTCTGTCATACCCTCTTTTTTCCCAGAGCTCCAGTGATTCTCAGGATTGGTAATCAGTTCGCAAAACCATGGATTTTTCATGATCTCTTTCGTTCTGTGCACACTCATGTCCGTGGAAAGGACGTAATCGCAGTCTTCCAGATACACATAAATAGACTCAATTCTATGGTTATTGCGCTTCATATTATTCAGAATATCAATTGCCCTGGATACCGCATATACTTCATCAATACTGTTTCCTCCCGTATAGAGAGTTTTTACATTTGATATGGCATTAAGCGATTTATCACTGGCCAACGTAAGAGCATCCTTTTCCACTGATTCATTTAACAATTCACTGATTCCTGATATAATCTCAAGTTTTCCCAAGGAAGTAATACCAATCTCCTTCTGAAAGTAATGAAACATATAAGATTTAAAAACAAATCCGGAAATTATGACAAGAATCACGATTAAAATAGTATATGCAGCTACAGAGTTAAACAGCAGTTTATTCTTCTTAAACAATTTCTTCCCCCCGTCATCCCGGCTATACAAGCTATTACCAATATTTTTTTTAAAGATGGCTAATTCTGTACACCGTTATTTCTGTTTACTGGTAACGGAATAATTTCCAATGCATCAATTTCAGCAATTATACCATTCTTCTGTTCTTCTTCAGAAATAACAGCCGTAACCACCAATGTATGTTCCCCTTCGGGTAAACCTGTTTTAATCCATACACACTCCCTCTGCCTGCTTTGCTTACTATTTAAGTTTATTTCCTCTTCCGGATATCCATCCACCTTCAATTTCATTCTTCCATGTGAAGGAGAACGGGATGCTGTCAGTTTTAATGCAGTTCCCTGAAACTGTATCCTGGCTTCGGCACCGTCACTGGAAGTATAATGAATAAAGTCATTAAGATAAACCTCCTCATCAAATTTTCTTTTATATTCTTTCTTCCACTCACTATCGTAAATCCAATGAGTATGTATGTCATCAATCAGCACTGGATCCGGAGTGCTTTGACTGCATTTAAAATATGTCGTATAAGGGGTAATCTGATTCTGAATACTGTAATATGGCCTGAAGGTTACGTTAGGATTCAGCCCGGTCGTGGTAAAGGTAATACTTCTCCCCGGAACCGGTATCAGAGAATCAATAAATTCTTCCTGACTGTAAGGCAGCGCATCAGATATAGTTTCTCCTACCAAAAGTACAGGTCCGTACATGAGTGCGCACACATCAGGACTCAAATTATTAATTTTCTCAGTATAGAGCCGTTTGGGAATGACAATATCGATGATATCCCCATTCTTCCATTCCCGGAATATTTCATAGCAGCTGCCCGGCTGCCTGGCTCTCCGCACTGCCTCTCCATTTATGCTCACATTTATTTCCGAAGCCGCCCACCCGGGGATTCTGAAGCAAAAGCAAAATTGCTCTGGATATTCCATTTCCATATGAAACTTTACTTTATCCCCTTCCGGGAAATCTGTACTCTGGCCCATCCTGATTTCAGAATATTTTCCTGCCCATTTTACGGATGAATTAATAAAAAGATTAACATAAATTCTGTTCTCAGTCCAAAAATAAATATCTAAAGGATAATCCGCCAACATCTGAAAATAGGTTCCGGCACAACAAGGCCAGGTCTGATTATTCTGTTCTGTAAAATAAGTTTTCAGTCCTCCGGGCCTATAGGTATCGTAATAGTGGGTAATTCCCTTTCCAACAGGCCTTAAAGTCCCAAGAAAAGCGTTAAATATAACTCTTTCCATCACATCCCCAAAAAAAGTATCTCCTGTTAGACACAAAAGATAACGCGATAGCTTCGTCAATGCATAGCTGTTGCAAGGCGCTTCATTGTGTTTATTTGTATTAAATTTATTATATTTCCCCGATCTATGAAGCGCTTCTCTCAGCGAATCACTGCCCGGTTCCACGAAAGCCTCCCCTGGTCCATATCCGCCGCTTGCGTATAACTGTTCCCTGATTATCATACCATAGGCATTCTTTATCGCCCGTAAATATTTTTCGTTCTTCGTTTCCAGATATATTTTGGCTGCGGAACAAAGGGCATTTACATGACTATAGGCATGTTTTCCCGGGAGTACATTAATTTCACGGGAAAGCGCGTCATACCATGTTTCATAGGTTAATTTTTCTGCCAGATTTTTATACTTTTCATCCCCTGTTACATCATAACATTCATAGAGATTCTCCGGTAATGTATACCATTCTAAATCAAGTTTTTCTAATGCAGTATGGTTAATAACCCAGTCGGTTATCTTGCTCAAAATAGTGAGGGCTTCCCGGTTTTGAGCATATCTGTATGCATCCAGCAGACCTATCGCAATCTTATCATAAACATAATAATCCAGCGGTTTACCATCGTTCCATGAGTAATTATAAAAATATCCGTCTATATCCACTGTTTTCCCAAATTCATGAACAAGTTCATTGATTTTAGATAATATCTCCGGATTTTCGCAATTTTGATACCACCTTGCCAGTCCGGAAATCACATGGCCTATCAAATGGCCGGCCGGACTTTGCGGGAAATCATACCATCCTCCCATATCCTCTCCCGGCGCATACTGATGTGCACGCTTTCGATAGCTTTTCAGCAGGCTGTCATTCGGAATATTGAAATAGTATATGAAACCGTTTTGCCTTTGTCTGCTCAATACACTATCTTCAAGATGGACATTTCGATAACTAAATTGCTCTAAATACGTCATCCTACTCTTCTCCCTTCCCCAGCGTGACCGTCACTCTTTCTCCTGAATAACAGATTTCTTTTCTTTCTTTCTCTAATTTTTCTGTTCCCCGGTAATGAACATTGAACCTTTTTGTTTCACACATGCCCGGATACATCCCTTTTCGTTTCTCTATCACCAGTTCACCGGACTTATCCTTCCACCGGAATGTGATTTCTGTATAAAATCCCTGTTCATAACGATAACTGTTTCCTTCATCCTCATAGAGTGTAAATTCCCCGTCATCCCCGCCATATACGAAAATATCCAGAACATCTCCTCCTTCTCCGGCAAACTGAATATCCTCTCCTGTTATCACAATAGAACCGGCGCGGATAAATACCGGCATCATATTAAGAGGCGCATCTGCCTGAACACTTTGGCCTCCCGGATAATATTTATCATTACAATAAAAACCGGAACCCTGCGGCAGATAAACGTTCCTTGTAACCGAATGCGGTTCTGTTACCGGGCAAACCATCAGCGCCGGGCCAAACATATATTGATCAGTTATTGTCAAAGCTTTTGTATCCCCGGAAAAATCCATAATTAACGGTCGCATCATGGTATAACCCTGACAGGTTACCATCCAGGAAACAGAATAAATATATGGTATTAAACGATACCTGATTTTTAAATATTTGTGCAATATGGATTCACTTTCTTCACCAAACGACCAGATTTCCCGCCCTGTTTCACCAGGGCTTCCATGTGCTCTGAAGACAGGAGTAAACACTGCAAATTGGAACCAGCGGATATACAGTTCCCGGTATTCCGGATCACTGTTGTTGTTTCCTACCAGTCCGCCTATATCACTCCCCCAATAGGGCATTCCTGCCAAACAATAATTAAGGCCAGCCGTAATCTGCTGTCGGAATACCAGCCATGTTCCATAGCTGTCGCCGCTCCAAACCGTAGCACCGTAAGCCTGTCCCCCCGCAAAACCAGAGCGTGACAGGATGCAAACACGTTTTTCTTCACTGCTTTTCCTTTGTCCCTCATACACCTTTTTACACTGCCTGAGAGCATATATATTCAGATATTCCGCTGCAGGCCCAAGACAGGTTTCATATTGGCGGTATGTATCCTGAAGACTGCTCAGATTAGGTTCATTGGCATCCAGCCACCAGGCATCAATTCCTTTTGAAAACAAGTTTTCTTCGATCTTATTCCAATATATATCAACCGCATCATCATTCATCATATCCAGGAAATTTTTCTGCACCCCCTGAAGAAGTACTGTGTCGCCGCCGATCTGTTTAAGAACAGCAGTATCATCCAGGATATATCCCTTATCATGGAATAAATGATAAGCTTCGTTGTCGGCTTCATCCCCGAAATTGGGCCATACGGACAGCGCAATATGTAAGTTAAGAGACTTTAAGTATTGAATTGCTTCACCGGGATCTTTGGAATAATCAGGATGAATTTTTAATGCATTCCAGCCATAATCTCTCCAATATTGCCAATCCTGAACCATCACATCTATAGGATAGCCTCTCCTGCGATACTCCTTTGCAACGTCAAGGAGCTCGTCCATCGTGTGATAACGTTCCCGCGACTGCCAGTATCCAAATGCCCATTTAGGCAGCATCGATGCCTGACCCGTCAAATACCGGAAGCCACAGATAATATCATCAGGCTTCGGTCCGTATATAAAGTAATAATCCAACTGGCCGCCTGCTTCAGAAGTCAAAACCATTTCTTTTTTCTGTGCCGGCCGCTGTACATACAGCCGCCCTGTACCATTTACTGTAACCGGATACTTCTGCCCCTTTTTCAAATATATAGTCCCTGACAAAAAATTGGGGTACCAGTGCGTATTTCTTTCAACGACGATATGATCCCCAAGATATATCTGTATATGCTCACAGAACATATTCCGGTTTTGCTTTTCAAATATAAAATTATACTCTCCATCCTCACTGGCAGTAAAAGTCCCATGCCAGTTTTTTATATCGGGTTCAAAACATAAAGGGATTTCTTCTTTTTGCGGATTGAGCTCCGTGAGGGAAGGATTATCCCATAGAATTCCATACCCCCAATTGGATACTATCATTGGAATTGGAATAACCGTATTATACTGACTCATATGGACAAAATGGCCTCTGAAGTTCATCACTCCATCATTATGCTGTCCTAATCCCCCGATTACTTCTCCATCCGGAGACTGAAAAGAGGCTTCTGTCCCATGCAGGATATGACCATTCAAACGCGTAGAAAAGAACTTTCTGGGATGTTCCTCATTCTCCTCCAATATTTTTTCCCCACTTATTTCACTGAATGAAAGATTTCCGTTATCCTCATGATAAGCCACACTGATTAAGGACGTCTTTAAGAGCAGGCCGTAATCGGCCTGCTCAACTTTCCATTGACTAAATCCTTTTTCTTTTACCTCTTCTCTTACTATACTGAATTTCTCTTCCGTGGTCAGATTATCCGGTATACAGGTTATCCGTATTATTTTTTCCGAAACCGGCAGTATACTCAATTTCTGACCATTCCTAATAATAGAAATTCCTTCTTTTTCTTCATAATATTTCATAAATTAACCCTTCACATTTTATCTACTCATTTTCCAGATTTTCCAGGTTCTCATCTATTACCTGCTGTCCACCGATTGAGAGCATTTCCTCAACCAAACCATCATATACACTGTCAAAAGCATCCGGCTGTGCGGTAATCACCTTGACTCCCATTTCCTCATCTTTTGCCGCTAATGTTGCCTGATGATCCAGCAGGCTCTTATTGGGTATCGTAAAAAACGGCGGCTTTATACTGTCTTTATAGGATAACATTACACTATTATAAAAATCTTCACTGTATTCAGGAAGCATTTTATAGGAACGGGCTTTAATCACTTCATCAACCGTATCAAACCGAAGCCCGTTAATCAACATGGTATAATCAAGATTTGCTTCAACATTCATCTTTTTATCTGACGGAATATCCGGTAAATCCTGTGCATATCCATCAACCATTTCATAATGTACGCCTTCTTCACCATACTGCAGGAAATGGATCACATCATCCTGTGACATCCAGTCAAGGAATTTAACAGCTTCCTCTTTTACCTTACTTGATTCAGGTATAAATGTAAAAATACCAAAAGGATTGCTCGCTATCAAAGAATCTACCGGTTTCATTATGGCAAGACGAGCATCGGGGTTTGTCGCATTCAGGGACTGATATACTCTTTTATCCTGATAAATCATATATTGATTATACCGAAATGCACCTGCCACCCCATTCACAATATCAGCATCCTTTTGTGTTCCATCCTTATCCAGTGCAAAATCAGGGCTGATTAGGCCTTCATTATATAATTTATTTAAATAACGAAATCCTTCTTTTACTCCCGGCATGGCAAAATATGTTGCTTTTCCATTTCCATAATAAGCATCAAACTCATTTTTGGTAAGATTCCCGTCCCGGAAGCTTAGGACGATATCCACTGGTATATCGTTATCTGCAGACATGGCATAAGGATAAACAGAATCACCCAGTTCCTGTTTTATTTTCGTCAATACATCATATAATTCATCCGGATTAGTGGGTACAGATGCTCCAACAAGATCAAGCCAGTCCTGACGGATAAAATAAGAATTGGTTGGCGTGGGTGAAGTACTGAGTGCAGGCAGCGCATACTGCTTTCCATCTATTTTCCCATATTCAAGATTATCGCCCAGAAAAGCGGTAAGATTCGGGCCGTATTCCTGAACCAAATCTGTAATATCCGCAATACCGCCGCCTTCATAATAATTATACAGAGTATTCCAGTCATAAGTGAAAACGATATCCGGTGCTGAATTGGAAGCCATCAATACATTAAGCTTTGTCGTTTCCTCACTTCGGGGAACAGGGATAAATGTCAGCTTAATATTATTGGGATCCCCAAAATTCTGCTGCATCCATTGTGTCCAGTAATTATTGTCTACCGGCAGCTGTCCCTGAACTCCACGATCAAATACCTCCACTTTTAGTTCTACCTGCTTCCCTTGTTCCGAAGAGGCTGCGGACGCGGCATCCGTTTCCGTCTGTACTGTTTCATTCCCTGTACTGTCCGAATTATCGGCAGATTTTCCGCATCCTGCAGTACTTGCTATTCCCAATACCATACATATTGACAAAGCTGCAGCAATTCTTTTTCCCCTTTTTCCTTTTTTGATACTCATTGTGTATCTCCTCCTTTTAATATGAATATTTATTAAAATCACACCTTACGGCGTAAAATTCTATTCCTTGACAGCACCAATCGTCATTCCTGATGTAAAATATTTTTGGAGCCATGGATACATCAGCATGATTGGGAGTGTTGCGACTACGATGGTCGCTGCCTTTAATCCCTGAGCGGGAATTTGAGCCGATAAATTTTCCATCATGCTTACATCTACTGCCTGATTATTATATACAAGCTGATATAGCTTGAGCTGTAGAGTATATAATTTGGAGTCAGTTATATAAAATAAAGCATCCTGAAATCCATTCCATCGTCCCACCGCATAAAACAAACTGAGACAGGCCAGAACCGGTTTGGAAAGAGGCAGCACAATCCGCAGTAAAACAACAAGATCATTGCAGCCATCAATTGCCGCAGCATCTTCCACCGACTTGGGAACGGAATCTGTAAAAAAAGTTTTTAAAATGATGACATTAAATGTACTGATAGCCGAAGGCAATAACAGCGCCCATACCGTATCCAACAGATTCAATGATTTTACCAGAATAAAATCCGGAATGATCCCACCTGAAAAATACATGGTTATAAGGACCAGAAAAAATATAGCATGACGGCCTTTCAGTCTCGTTTTCGTTAAAGGATATGCGATACAAACAGTGAGAAACATACTGATTATCGTCGCCATAATAGTAAGAAATACAGAAAAAACAAAGGAATGCAATATGGATAAATCAGATAGTACTGCCCTGTATGCATCTAAGTTTAATCCTATGGGATATAGAGTAACTTTGTGTGACACAATAGCGAGTTCATCACTTAATGACATTGAAATGATATATAAAAAAGGTGCAAGACATATTAATGTCAGGACTGCAATGATTAAAATCAAAATAATATCAACAATTGAAAATGCAAAACTTTTTTTTCTCACATTATTCCCCCTAAAAGATTCCCTGATCATTTATTTTTTTTGATATGCGGTCTGCAGACAGCAGCAATGCGATGTTGATTACTGACTGAAACAGTCCGACTGCTGCCGCGACATTATATTTTGCCGACTGTATTCCAATTCGATAAACAAAGGTACTGATTACGTCGGAATAATCCAAAACCAGACTGTTTCCCATAACAAACGGCCTGTCAAAACCAATACTTGCCAGACGCCCGATTGACATAATCAGCATTGTTACAATAGTAGGTTTGATTCCCGGAATCGTAACATGTATGATGGCCTGAAGCCGATTAGCCCCGTCTACTTTTACCGCATCATATAACTCCGAATTAATCCCTGTAATGGCCGCCATATAGATGATCATTCCCCAGCCGGCACTCTGCCATATACCTACCAGAGTGTAGAGTACCAACCAGTTTTTTCCATCTGTTAAAAAAGGTATGGGTGCCACTCCTATCAACTTCAACACGTTATTGAACATCCCCGTATTGGTTGCGAACATCTGGTAAACAATACCTCCTATTACAATCCAAGACAGAAAATAGGGTACATAAAGTATGGACTGACTCACCTTACGGAACCATTTTATACGAACCTCATTCAATGCCAATGCTAAAATGATTGGAAAAGGAAAACCAAAAAGCAAATCCAGGAAGTTCAGTAAAAACGTATTTCTGACGGTACGATAAAACTCCTTCATCTGAAAGATATCCCGGAATACATCCAAGCCAATCCAATCGCTTTTAGTGATACCTGCAAAGATATTGTAATCTTTAAATGCAATTGTTACACCATACATAGGAGCGTAACGGAAGACTGCATAATATATGATTGGCAGTACTAAAAGCAGGTACAAATATTTATCTCGTTTTAAATAATACAGAAATGATTTTTTCTTCATCAATTTCTCCTTCCCGCTGATTTTTAAGAACCTGCCTATATTTAATCATTAATTTTTCACAAAACATAGTTCCAATTTTGCTTTTTATAATACAAAATGACTATATAATCAAATTTAATAGCTTAAAGTAAATATGTAAGATGGCTGTGTACGGCATCATAGACGGGAAATATTTCAGGGTAATAAAACAGCCGTATTCTCTATAAAGAAAATACGGCTGTAATCCTATTTATTAAATTAAAGACAAATTATTATAGTTTTTTTAGATTTCTACTATTCTAAATCTCATATTATCATTAAAATATCAGGCTTCCTTTCATCCATTATCACCTGATCTTTCCTACCGCCGCTACCCAATCCTCAATTTCCTTACCTGACTTATACACACGGCTTCCGTTAATCACAAGCCCTTCTTCCACCTTTGCATCAGGACACAGATTAATAAGATCATGTAAGCAGTCCGCCATTCCGCTCCCCTCATGTGTACAGAAAGGCCTGATAATCTTGCCTGTGAAATCAAAATGTTCCAGGAACGTAAATACCGCCATCGGCATCGTTCCCCAGTAATTGGGAAAACCAAGATAAATGGCTTCATAGGGTTCGATGCTCTCCGGGTAAGCCTTTAACTCCGGCCGCACATTCTGCATCTGATCAGACTGCGCCTGCGCAATGCACTCATTATAATCTTTCGAATATTCCTTCAGAGGTTCTATTTTAAACAGCTCCGCTCCTGTTAATTTCTGAATAACGCCGGCCACTACCTCCGTATTTCCTGTCTCCAGAGTTTTTATCTCTCCATCCACATAATTTTCATCCCCCCGCGAAAAAAATGCAATCAGTTCCGTCATTTTTTTACCTCCCTATTTTTTTAATACATGTATTATATATCCTGAATTCTTGCTTTAGAATCTCCTTTATGGTATCATTATATCAACTTTAGGTTTATACCTTACCGGACACACACCACAGGATAATTGACCAGGTTTCTTTTTATTTCCGGAGGCCACACATGTATAACCATATACTTGATACGTTTATAGCAGTAGCTGACTGCGGCAGTTTCACAAAAGCCGCCAGACGACTGTACATTTCTCCTACCGCCGTCATGAAACAGATAAATACGCTGGAAGAACATCTGGATATGAAGCTGGTGGAACGCACACCATCCGGTATCCGTCTGACAGCGGCGGGGTCTGTCATTTATCAGAATTCCAGATTTATAATCGACTATTCGCAGAAAACCATTACAAATGCAAAAGCGGCCCTTCATGCCAAGGATAAGACCTTTTTCATCGGCACCTCACTTTTGAACCCTGCCAAACCCTTTATAGATCTCTGGCCCCACGTAAATAAATATTTTTCCGAATATAAGCTGCACCTCGTTACCTTTGAAGATAACCATAAAGGAATCCTCAGTGAAATAGAACAGCTGGGAAAGAAATTTGACTTTCTGATCGGCGTCTGCGATTCGAAGGAATGGCTGCGCCACTGCAATTTTCTCGAACTCGGCCGATATAAAAAAATGGTTTCGGTGACCAGAGAACATCATCTTGCAGCCAAAAAATGCATTAATATCGAAGATCTGTATAATGAGACCATCATGATGACCGAACGCGGAGATTCCGGCATCCTTGATTCTCTCCGGGATGATCTGGAAAAAAATCATCCTCAGATAAAAATTGAAGATACGCCCCAGTTTTATGATCTTTCCGTATTTAACCGCTGCGCAGAAACAGAAAACGTACTGCTCACCCTTGAATGCTGGCAGGAAGTCCATCCCGGGCTTGTTACGATTCCCGTAAATTGGGACTACAGTATTCCTTACGGGCTGCTGTACAGCCTTCATGCATCGGAGGAAGTGCTCAGGTTTATTGAAGTGGTAAAAAGCATGATGTAGTTTCTTAAGATTATGCCTTTTCCGCTCTTCTGGCACAGCAACTATCTTTATCGGAAAAATTCAGTCTATGTTTTGTATATATCTGCACTTAGGGTAATTGGAACAGCCATAGAAATTTTTTCCTGCATTGGCTCCCTTTTTTGCGACACGAAGTACAAGCCTTTCCCCACAGCGGGGACATATTAATGTATCCTCATAAGGCCCGGCCGGTTCCGGTATTTTCAAGCTGTCCGGGCTTTCTGTCTTTTTATATTTTCTGTTAATATTCTCAATATGAGCCGCCTTAACCGCCTGATCTGTATTGGTTAATATTTTGAGTTTTTCATATATGGCGTTAACTTTTACCTCATCCAGCTTATCCGCAGAATTATCCCATATATTTCTCACGACAGCATACAACTGTTCCCTCTTAATAACATGGACATCGGCGCTTTCTATGACTGCTTTTTTTAATTCACACCTTTCTGAAAAAGCCACTATGGAAAAGAAAGGAATCTCGTCATCCAAATATTTTTCAAGCCACTTTATATGGGTTCTGTTCTGCCAGACAGGATTATAAAAACGGTTTTTTTCTTTATTCGGAAGCATAGCCGTCCAATAAGCGGCTTTCTCATCCCCAAAGATCCATCCCGAATAATTCTTGCTTTCTATAACAAAGATACCCTTCTGCGTCAGAAAGGCAACATCTATTTCAGACGTTTCCCCGTTATCCTTCGGTACATAAATATTACGCAGCACCTTCCCGCCGCGTCCGAACAGCCTCACGAGATTAAGTTCCCTCTCGGTCAGCTTTTCTCCATACCGGCCTTTCCAGTCCGCATCAAAAATACTGTTAAATATTAAATCTAACAATCCTCTTGCCATACGCTCCCCTGTTATCTCCTTCCCCCGTCAATCCGCTCCCGGTAAATCTCAATCTTATCATCCAGATTATCCAGATACTCCGCCCATTTCCTCTGCTCTTCCACCACTGACCTCCTGTGCCGTACAAGCAGCTCCATCCTCTCTTCCATGGTTTCATCCCCCTGGTACCGTAAATCCGAATAATGCCTTATGTCCCGCAGAAGCATTCCCGTATCCTTAAGACGCTTTATAAATTTCACCCATTCCACATCAGCTTCCCTGTAATCCCGCCTTCCGGCACCATCACGCTCCACATGAAGCAATCCTTTTTTCTCATAATAGCGCAGAGTATACTCGCTGATTCCTGTCAAACGGGAAAATTCTCCGATTATCACTTACAAAACCTCTTTTCGCCTTTAACCTAATATTTCAAGCAACTTTTTAAAACCTCTTGACTTCGACTATAGTCTAAGAACTATTCTTTTCCTGCAGCCGAATATATTCTATCAAACCAGGAGGTAAAATGAAATGAACAAATCAAGATTTGAGACAGGAATGGAGAATTTAAAGAAAATTGACGGTGACGGCGGAAATGCTGTCATCCGATCCCTGGAAAATATCTCCCCCGACCTCGGAACCTATATTGTCGAATTCGCATTCGGCGATATCTATGCAAGACCCGGACTCACACTGCAGGAACGGGAAATCATCACCCTCGCCAGCCTGCTGACCGCAGGCGGATGTGAACCGCAGCTGGAAGTCCATATTTCCGCCGCCCTGCATGTCGGACTTTCCAAAGAAAAAATTATTGAGACCTTCCTCCAGTGCATCCCCTATACCGGTTTTCCCAAAGTCCTGAATGCCATATTTACCGCAGACAAACTTTTTCAGAAATTGCCCTGATACCTCTTTTCCCGACTACCATCAACCCGCGTCCCCCCAGCCGGGCTGCTGTCACAGATATTTTTCTACCGTACACTGCTCATACAGCTTCTTTCCCAGCAAAGTAATTGCCTGCCCCGGACAATGATTTACACACCGGTAATACATCGTACAGCGTCCCCCCTGGACAGCCTTTCCCGACCGCAGTTCCATATTATCCATAGGACACAGCGAAACACATTTTCCGCAGCCAATACACTTATCCGCATCCACATGCACCCTATCCGTATAATCCTTCGTCTTACCATAGAACCACAGCCTTTGCCCAAACAGCCCCGCCGCATGATACCAAAACCCAAGCCCTTCCCTCAGAGGCCTGTTACCTTTCAGCCCTTCCGCCGCCTTTTTTATTTTATCCCCCGCCGCTTCAATCAGCTCATGATTCTGCCGGACTGTCCTTTTCAAAGCCCTTTCATCCCCTATACAGTCCGGCATTTTCAAATGAACTCCCCCCACAATATCCGCTCCATATTTTTTGAATAGCCTTGCCGAACACCCCGTTCCGTCTCCACTGAACAACCCCATAGTTGCTATCAGAAACATTTTTTTGCCACAAAAACAAGCCTGATGTTCTTCCATAAAATCACGGACAATCTTAGGCATATTACTAAAATACACCGGATACCCAAAAACAATTACCCCATTCTCCCGAATTGTCTCCACCGCCCGCGAATCCTCTATAGAAACCGCCTCCGCCTCCCCATCACAGCAAGCCAAAAATCTTTCAACACAATATTTTGTATTCCCCGTCCCACTAAAATAAATCCCAACCATCACCACACCCCTGTCCTATAAACATCTGCCAACCCATCTCTTACACAAACTTTCTATATTCTACCACATAAAAACCAATCTGCCCATCACCCCCTCCATATCCTCCCCCCATTCTCTCCTCCTCTTTTTATGCTCATTGTATATTCCCGCCAAAAGAAATATAATAAGACCATCAGCCAAATGATTTTGGCTCATATTACGCAACCTTCGCGTATGCCCCTATGCCCGCCGGTTCCGTGTCTGCCGTCCGTATGGGTCCCCGTGCTGTCCTCCGCCGTCCCCGGACATGCAAGGGTTCCTGTAAGGGGCGTCATAAGCTCGCCGGTCCTTAGGCTGCGTCCTTTGCAGCCTTAGTACCGCTGCGAGCTTATCCGAGCGAAAGCGTCCCCTGCAAGGATCCCTGCATGGCCGGGGCCGGCGGCGGGAAACACAGGGACGCAGACCGGGGGGAGCAGGCAAAGGCATGGAACCAGCACCCGGAGGACACAGAGGCTTGCGCGAAGTTTGAATAACTCGGTTAAGTAGTTAATGCTTAAATGAGTTAATTGTTATCTAGTTAACTATTTTAATATTTTTTTTGGGGAAAGTCAAGCCGTTAGTAACTTTATCTGTCAGTATATACCAGTGTAAGAATGGGGTATAAGTTGTGTAAGCAGTCTTGTCACATAACTAGATATAGTATATAATAGATTCAATTCGGCAAAAATAATACTAGTTTTAGTATTGTACATATCCGGGTATATTGCATTTGCCTGACAACAATCTACAGGCCCGGAAAAAGGAGACAGACATGGATATCATGAAACGAAATGGCCGTCAGGAGGATTATGACGGGCAGAAAATTATCAGGGCTATGAGGAAGGCTTTTGAGAGTACGGGGAGTAATCCGGCGCCTTCGGTTATGGCGGATCTGCTTGTATCTGTTGAGGAAAAGCTGGGGGACAAAAATATTACGAATGTGGAAGGGATTCAGGATCAGGTAGAGCAGACTTTGATGGAGCAGGGCTTTTTTACGGAAGCTAAGAATTATATTCTTTATCGTCAGAAGCGTTCTCTTTTGAGGGATGCCAGGGTGTCTCTGGGGCAGGCTGCCTCTGATCCTGAGCTGGAATCGGTGTTCCGGAAGATTCAGAAGGATTTTCCGGAGGAGGAGTATTCTCTTCTTCATCTTTCTGTTAAATATAATGCTTTCTGTAAACCGGAAATGAAGCCGGATGAGAAGCTGTCGGCCTTGATTAAGGCGGCGGTTGAGCTCACTACGCAGGAGGCTCCGGGGTGGGAGTTCATTGCGGCCAGGCTTTTAAATTATCAGGCGCACAAAAAGATCGCCCTGCGGATGGGGGAAGCGAGAATTACGGGTTTTTATGAAAAGCTCCGGTATCTTACGGATCTGGAGCTTTATGGGAGTTATATTCTGGAGCAGTACAGCCGGGAGGAAATCGAGGAGGCGGCATTGCTGTTGGATGATACGAAGGATGAGTTGTTCACCTATGCGGGGCTTGATCTCCTCCTGAAACGGTATTGTATCCGTACCAAAAGCCATGTCCTCCTGGAAACGCCCCAGGAAATGTATCTGGGCATCGCCCTTCATCTGGCTATGAAGGAAAAGCAGAATCGTATGAACTGGGTGAAAAAATTCTATGACTGTTTAAGCCGCATGGAGGTCACGATGGCTACTCCCACTCTTTCCAATGCGCGCAAGCCCTATCATCAGCTCTCCAGCTGCTTTATCGATACGGTTCCCGACAGCCTTGACGGGATTTACCGCAGTGTGGATAATTTCGCCCAGGTGAGCAAATTCGGGGGCGGCATGGGGCTTTACTTCGGGAAGGTGCGTGCCACGGGAAGCTCCATCCGCGGTTTCGAGGGGGCGGCAGGCGGCGTGATCCGGTGGATCAAGCTGGTGAATGATACCGCTGTTGCCGTGGATCAGCTGGGTATGCGGCAGGGTGCGGCTGCGGTTTATCTGGATGCCTGGCACCGGGATCTTCCGGAATTTCTTCAGCTGCGGACGAATAACGGGGATGACCGCATGAAGGCGCATGATATTTTTCCCGCGGTCTGCTATCCTGATCTGTTCTGGAAAATGGCAAAGGAGGATCTGAATCAGGACTGGCACCTGATGTGTCCTCATGAAATCCTTACTGTAAAGGGATATTCCCTGGAGGATTATTACGGGGATGAATGGGAAAAGCGTTATCTGGAATGTCTTCGTGACTCCCGGATTTCCAAACGGACGGTCTCCCTGAAGGAAATTGTGCGGCTGATCCTCAAATCCGCAGTGGAAACCGGAACGCCCTTTACCTTCAACAGAGATGCGGTCAACAGGGCCAATCCCAACGGACACAGAGGAATCATCTACTGTTCCAACCTGTGTACGGAAATCGCCCAGAATATGTCTCCCATTGAAACGGTGAGTTCTGAAATCCGTACGGAAAACGGGGATACCGTGGTGGTGAATACCACACGTCCCGGGGATTTTGTGGTCTGCAACCTGGCGAGTCTTTCCCTGGGAAATATTCCTGTGGAGGATGACGCTTATCTGTCCGATGTGGTGGCAACGGCTGTCCGCGCCCTGGACAATGTCATCGACCTGAATTTCTACGCCCTTCCCTATGCCAAACTGACCAACCGCCGCTACCGCAGCATCGGTTTGGGAGTAAGCGGTTATCATCATATGCTCGCCAAACACCAGATCCCCTGGGAAAGCGAAAAGCATTTTTCCTTTGTGGACGATGTGTTTGAACGGATTAACCGCGCCGCTATTTCCGCCAGTTCCGATATCGCCGCAGAAAAAGGCAGTTATGAATATTTTGAAGGCAGCGACTGGCAGACAGGCGCCTATTTTGAAAAACGCAGCTATACCTCTCCGGTTTGGAAGGAGCTTCGGGAAAAGGTGGCATCCCAGGGAATGCGCAACGCCTATCTTCTGGCCGTGGCTCCCACCAGCAGCACCAGTATCCTTTCCGGTACTACCGCAGGGCTTGACCCCATTATGAAACGCTTTTTCCTGGAAGAGAAAAAAGGCTTCATGCTTCCCCGGGTAGCTCCGGAGCTTTCCATGAAAACCTACTGGTATTATAAAAACGCCCACCTCATCGATCAGAGCATGAGTATCCGTGCCTGCGGGGTGCGCCAGCGTCATATCGATCAGGCGCAGAGCATGAATCTGTACATCACCAATGATTATACGCTCCGCCAGGTGCTCTCTCTGTATATTCTCGCATGGGAATGCGGTGTCAAAACCATCTATTATATAAGAAGCAAATCCCTTGAGGTGGAGGAATGTGAAAGCTGCTCTTCCTGACCGCTTATGAAAAGGATAAAGGACGTAAGAAAGGATACAAGAAAATGAATGATCTAAAAAAGAAACCTCTTTTTAACCCGGAAGGGGATACGGATGTGCGCCTGCGCCGTATGATAAACGGAAATACGACGAATCTGAATGATTTCAATAATATGCGCTATCCTTGGGTGAGCGACTGGTACCGTCAGGCCATGAACAATTTCTGGATTCCGGAGGAAATCAATCTCTCTGCGGATGTCAAGGACTATCCACGGCTTTTGCCGGCAGAGCGCACCGCTTATGATAAAATCTTAAGCTTCCTGGTTTTCCTGGATTCCATCCAGACTGCCAACCTGCCTCACATAGGGGAATACATCACTGCGAATGAGGTGAATCTGTGCCTGTCCATCCAGACCTTCCAGGAATGTGTGCACAGTCAGAGCTACAGCTATATGCTGGACTCCATCTGCAGCCCTACCGAGCGCAATGCCATCCTTTACCAGTGGAAGGATGACGAGCATCTGCTGCGCAGGAATACGTTCATCGGAAATTGCTACAATGAATTCCAGGAGCACAAGGATCCCACCACCCTGCTGAAGGTTATGATGGCTAATTTTATCCTGGAAGGCATTTATTTTTACAGCGGCTTCATGTTCTTCTATAATTTGAGCCGCAACGGTAAAATGCCCGGCTCCGCACAGGAAATCCGCTACATCAACCGGGATGAGAACACACATTTATGGCTGTTCCGCAATATTATCCTGGAGCTGCAGAAAGAAGAACCCCAGCTTTTCACCTCCGAAACCATAGCCGAGCTGAAGGAAATGCTCATGGAGGGTGTACGCCAGGAAATCGAATGGGGCCATTACTGCATCGGAAACAACATCCCCGGCCTTACCAGGGATATGGTCTCCGACTATATCCGCTATCTCGGCAACCTGCGCTGGACCAGCCTGGGCTATGAGCCCCTCTATCCGGAGCATACCGCGGAACCGGAAAGTATGGCCTGGGTGAGCCAGTATTCCAATGCGAATATGGTGAAAACAGATTTCTTTGAAGCGAAAAGCACCGCCTATGCCAAGAGTACGGCGCTGGTGGATGATCTGTAAAACGCTCTGCAAAAAACCGGCCTGTATCTGTCAGGGATTACTCCTCAGATACCGGCCGGTTCTTTGCCTTATTACATTAAAAAAACAGCTTATACTCCGCTTCTGCCGTCAGCCTGTGAATCCTGCACGCCCCTTCCTCAGGCAGATCCGGCCATTGCTCCAAATATACCGGCATATCTCTTTTCAGCCTGTGAACGGTTATATCCACGTTCTCCGGGAATCCAAATCTTTTCAATCCGATCTCCCAAATCTGCCCCGTATAAAAATGGTCCCCTTCCTTCTTCCCGTCGATAAAAAGCTCCAGGCTTTCTCCCACATAATCCAGCTTCAGGAAAACATCCTCTGCCTCCGTTTCTTCTGCATAATCAAGTTCTATGCGGTAACGGCATTCTTCATCGCTGCTCTGTTTTTCTTCCTTTTGCAAATTACAGGAAGGCGTGTTCCGGGATATTCTCTGGGAATATCGTGTGAAAATCCCCTCGTTTCCTGTTTTTACAAATCCCCGGGGGACCGTGGGAAGCTCCGGATATACACGGATTTCCAGCTCTTCTGTTTCTCCCGTCCGGAATAATACCTTACAGGAACCGCCTTCCTCCACAATCGGATAGTTACATACCGCCAGATATTCTTCTGTTCCGAATTCCATCTTCCAGGCATGCCGTGCATCCTCCCTGCTTATATGAATAAGTTCCTTTTTCCCAGGATCTCCTTCTATTCTGAAATGAGGTTCCCTGTCACCGTAAAAGATATATCTCTCACCGTCCGTCCTGTGAAGAATACACAGGGGAGAAGCGCTTGCACTTATCAATACCGCATGTTCTCCCACCGGAAGGTGAAAGGGATAGAAAAAATAATCTCCATCCCGGATATCCTGCGCCTCATAGGAGATATCTCCGTCAGGAAGCCGGACATTCAGGGTTACCCCCTGATGATCGGCCATCTGTTTTCTTCTCTGATAATTATTTACAAACAGATAACCGCTGTTTCCTTTTCTCCTTACCGCACTGCGGAGGCGGACGGTATCATTGGGATCCTGAGGGCTGTCCTCCGGAATGAAGGTCTTCATTTCACAGAAGGCTTCCCCGAAATCATGGAGGAACATGGCATATAATTTAAGCTCCAGGCCGGTATCCGATATCTGTCCGTATTCCCTGATGGGCGCGTTAAAATCATACGAATATTCCGGAAGATCGTTGGGATAGCCTGATTCTCTGGACTCCTGCAGCGTGTTCCTTTTCCCATGAGGATTGGTTCCCCCATGATACATATAGTAGCCCAGAAGATTGGCTCCGCACCCCAGCTTGGTCAGCGTCATGGCCCCGATATCCGCCGCTGCCGCCACCGGCCTTCTGTGCCTTGTCACCTGAATTCCGCCGCCCAGCTCCGCTGTGAGATACGGGAACTTATCCCACGGCCAGGTAAGACCTTCCCCCATTCCCAAGTCACTGCCTATATTCCGGTCGTTTCTTTCCTGTGTAAAAACATAATTCACACTCGGTTCCAGTTCCGTTATTCTCGGATCCCATGGCGCGTCGCAATAACCTCCCAGAACCGGAAGCATACCGCCTGTAACCGCTCCGCCCCAGCCGGTAGCCGTATAATAGGGTACATCAAAGCCGGCACCGACAGCCAGCCGCTTCAGCCGGCGCATGTGGTCCTCTCCCTCTTCACCGGTAAGACCGCCGCAATGTCCATACTCATTTTCAATCTGAACACCGATTACCGGTCCGCCGTCCTTATGGAGAAGCCCTTTTACTTCCATAAAAATTCTCTCGTAATAGCGTTTTACGCAGGATAAATAGTTTTCATCATTCGTACGGGGTACAAAATCCTTCTCAAGCAGCCAGTCCGGGAATCCGCCGTTACGAACTTCTCCATGACACCATGGGCCGATTCTCAGAAAAACCAGCAAGCCGCATTTTTTTGCCGTGACTAAAAATTTATGGAGATCCCGGCAGCCCGAAAACAGGTATTCTCCTTCCTCTTCCTCATGGTGGATCCAGATTACATACGCGGATACCACATCGACGCCGCAGGCCTTCATCTTATACAAAGACTCTTCCCAATAGCTGTCCGGATACCTGCTGTAATGGAATTCCCCCATTACAGGAAACCATGGCCTGCCATTTCTGGTCAGATATTCTGAGGTATAGGAGAACAATTCCGTATTTTTCAACCTCATCACCTTCCTGTCTATTTCTGTAGGGACGGCCAGGCAAATTCTATCCCTAATTTCTCTTTATTTTTATGGAATTTCTCATTCTGGGATTCATACAATTCTTCATAGCCCATGCTGTACATCTGCTCCACGGCCTGGTTATACAGCTTCTCGCATTCCGCTTCATCCGATGCCATGATAATCTGAGGCTCCGCAGATTTCCAGTATTCATCAATGGCCGCCTTAATTGCCGCCAAATCCGTGCCTGCCATAGGGTTAATATCGGAAAAGCATTTGTCATCATACAGGCTGGCATCCTTATCACGCTCCATGTTTATCCGGTCTTTTTCCAGTTCATTTTCAACGTTAAGATTCTCGTACTTCTGGATGATCGTATAGTCCATGGCAAAACTCAGGTTCATATTATACTTATTATAAGCAGCATTGTAGTCCTCTTCGTACTCTTTTACCGCTTCTTCTTTCCGGATCGCCTTGCCGTCTACGATATCATAGCAGCCGCTCCCGTATTCCTCATCCAAAGCCGCTTCTTCCTGTGTGAGATAGGCAAACAGACTGATAATTCTGTCCGGATGCTCTGCACCGGCGGTTATCATGGTCGTTGTCCAGCCTGCCGCATTGATAGATGATAAATAATGCTGTTTGCCCGAATCACCGGTTTTAATGGTTCCGCAGTAAAGCATTTTCGCATTGGGATCACTGGAATAGAGAGCCGATCTTGGCTGTTTTACCGTCATCCAGCCCTGTGCCATAAATACCTGCCCGCTCGCCACTTTCTGATCCCGCTGCGTCTGATCCTGGGTGAATTCATCCGTGGTAATCAGCCCTTCCGTATACAGCTTGTTATAGAATTTCAGCGCCTCCAGGTATTCCGGCTGGAGCTTGATATCCAGGAGATTGCCCTGTTCGTCCTCCTGCTGTGCCCCGAACTGCTGTGCCATATTTACCGGATATACACCCGTTAACGGAATAACATCCATGCCGTCATACTGCAGCTTCTGGTCTTTTACCTTCTTCAGAGCCTGATAAAAGCCGTCCTTGGTGTGCAGATCATCCATTGTCATGCCAATCTGCTCCAGCAGATCCGTGCGGACAAAATTGCTGTTATGGGTGACCAGAAAGCCGCCGAATTCGTCACTGCATCTCTCCGGCCCATAATAAAAGCTTACCAGGGAATACCATTTTCCATCCTCATTTCTGTACCAGTCCTTCTGTGACTGGGGAACATTCAAATCCGGCGCATAGTTTTCCGCCAGATCCTCCAAATCCAGTACCAGACCCGCATTCTCCATCTGCAGCCTCTGGGACGCCACCGCATCAAAGGTTACCACATCCGGAAGCTCTCCCGATACAATCAGCGCATTCAGCTTATCCGCATCGCCTGTAATGATATTCACAGTGATTCCGGTTTCCGTCTGCAGCTTTTTGTCGGCAATATTATTCACCGGATCAAAAACCTTGCCATACCAGTCATAAGCCACAAACCAGTCTATGGTTACAGGGCTTGTGTCCTTTTTCCAGCTCGGGGTTTCTCCCGCTGCTTCCTCCTTCCGGGACTCCTCCGCCGCCTCCGACTGAAGAGCCTCGGACTGCGGGACATCCGCCGCCGTCTCTTCTCCCCTGCTTCCGCAGCCGGACAGCAGGCTTACACATACCGCCCCCGCAAGCAGGATACTGCTGATTCTTTTTCTTTTCATACGCAACCTCCCATAATTAAATGATTATAATTAACCCTTTACCGCTCCTATCGTCATACCCTTTACAAAATATTTCTGAAGAAACGGATAAACGGCAACTACCGGCAATGCAGTGACCGCCATTGCGGCCAGTTTCACGGACTGGGCAGTAATTTTGGCGGCGGCGTCCGGGACTACCCTGGCCGCCGTGGCTCCCATTCCGGCGGCAACGGACGGATCCGTAATCACCTTTTTCAAATACAGCTGTATCGTCTGCAGCGATGCATCCGCCGTATACATCATGGAATCAAAATAGCTGTTCCAGTGCCCGACAATCGTAAAAAGAGAAATGGCGGCTATAACCGGCTTGCTCAGCGGCAGGATTATCTGCAGGAAAATACGGTATTCCCCCGCCCCGTCCATCTTGGCGGACTCATTCAGCGCCTCGGGCAGTTCTCTCATAAAGGACTGGATAATTATCATATTCCACACATTAAATAAGGAAGGAATGATGTATACCCAAAACGTGTTGTAAAGATGGAGCCCTCTGATCAGCAGGAAATAGGGAATCAGCCCACCTCCGAAAAACATGGTAAACATAATGAACGGTATATACCCCTTTTTGAATTTCAGGTTCGGCCTGCACAGACCGTAAGATACCTGGCACGTAAAGAGCACGCTTGTCACGGTTCCCACCGCACATTTTGCTATGGTTACGGCAAAGGAATTCAATATACTTTTGTCCCGGAACACGGCTTTGAAATTATCCAGAGTCCATACCCGGGGCCACAGATATACGCCGCCCCGCATATAATCCTTTCCTTCATTAAATGCGCCCACCACAATAAACCACAGGGGATAAGCCATTATCAGAATAAAAAGAATCATGATCAGCACATCTATCACATCAAACGGTTTTATTTTACCGGCCTTTCTTATTTCCTCCATCATTTCCTCCCCCTTCCTAAAAAAGTCCTTTTCCTGTTATTTTGTTGGAGCATTTATTCGCAGACCATAACAGGACAACTGCAATTATGGATTTAAACAGCCCGACCGCTGTGGCGTAGGAATACCTCTGCTGTGTCATTCCTATTTTGTATACATAAGTGTCTATCGTTTCGCTGGCGCTGATGTTCAGGGAATTCTGAAGAATCAGCACCTGTTCAAAGCCGGTATTGAGAATATTGCTGATTTGAAAAATCAGCATGATTACGATAGTTCCCATAATGGCCGGCACCGTAATATATATGATTTTCTGAAACCGGTTCGCTCCGTCTATGTATGCGGCCTCATACATATCCTGGTCAACCGAAGTGATGGCAGATATGTAAAGAATCGATCCGTAACCAATGCTCTTAATAATGGAAATAACCGTAAATATCATATAAAATTTATTCGGATCCGCCATCAGATTCATGTTTCCTTCAGCCAGCCGGAATAAATTCAGCCCCTTATTTACAATGCCCCCGGATGCCAGCAATTCCAGCATGATTCCTCCGAAAATGACCCATGACAGAAAGTGGGGAAGATAAGATACGGTCTGCGCCAGTTTACGGAACCGTCTCCCTCTGAGTTCTGTGATCAGGATCGCCAGAATAACCGGCGCCGGAAAACCTATGACAAGTCCCAGCATATTTATCATTATCGTGTTCTTCAGCACCAGAGGAAGCTTAGGATCTGTCAGGAACTGGCTAAAATATTTCAATCCCACAAAATCTCCGCCGATGAACCCCGACATAATGTTAAAATCCTTAAAAGCGATGCTGATTCCATACATGGGCAAATAACTGAATATAAACAGGAAAATCAGTCCCGGCCATACCATCGACTGTATCTCCAGCTGTCCCTTTAATTTTTCCCGGCTCACTCTGCCGGATCTTTTCCTCTTTGTCTTCCGATCCTTTTTTACTGTTGTCACTGCCATTCATACCCCCTGTTTCTGTCATCTTCCGTAATCTTTTTTCCCTGACTGCCGCTGTCCAATAATCCCATAAGCTCGTTCTGCTTTACCTCCAGAGCCCGGCAGATACAAAGCAGTTCGCTTCCGCTGAGTGCCTCTCTCCATACAAAGACCATCAGCAGCCTCCGGTATGCAATTCCTGTCAGCTGTGCTAATGAAGCGCAGCTGATATCCCTTTTACTCATGATATCTTCTAAGAATTGTATAATTCTTTTGTTCATAATTCATACCCTCAGATTGAATTATTCGTTTACCTCATCATTATATGGTTGATTTATTCGTTTTGTCAATATATTTTGTTTGAATTTTTCAATTTACAAATTGACTTGTTTAAAACCATCCTGTATTATGCAGTTGTGAGGTGACAAGTATGGCAAATAAAAAATTTGGTGATACTCTTCGTACTTTACGGAAAGTAAAAGGATATACCCAGCAGCAGGCTGCCGATTTACTGGGATTGAAGAACAAAAGCACACTTGGTTCCTGGGAGGTTGGGAAATCAGAGCCGGACGGTTATACGCTGCTCAAGCTCTGTCAGATTTATGATGTGCAGGATATTTACACCGCCTTCGGAGAAATTTCCCCGTGCAAACGCTCCTCCGATAGCATAATGGAGCATTATCTTTTGCTGACGGATGAATACAAAAAAGTCATTGAATCGCTGATTATACAGCTGTTGGAAATACAGGAAAAATCAAGATAAAAAAAGGACCAGTGATATATATCACTGGCCACCTTTCCGTATATGACTGCCCGCTGCGTATTTTATCGTATCATTTGCTTCCATTTTATCCACAATTCCCGCCGCATTGACTCCCGGATGAGTCACCCGGATGCGGCATACCTGTTCCACAAAATTCTCCGGCAGCCTCCATTTCTCCGCCATCATCCGAATACTTTCCCCTCTGTCCATCCCCTTCATGATTCTTTTGACCGCCACGCCTCTCTCCAGAGTGTATATCTCCTCCAGATTGGTGTTTTTCCTGTCAGGCGCGCTCTCTTCCGCCAGCGGCAGGTCAATCCGCTCCACCTCATAGCTGCCGTTATGGAGTTCCAGGACCGCCATGGTAATCGGAAGGCTGAACCGCCGTTTTCCGCAGCTTCCCGGATTAAGCCACAGGGTATTTCCCTCCTTCTGACAATCATAATTATGGGTATGGCCATATATGATCACATCCGCCTCTCTTCTTACCTCCGGGATTTCCCTCTTATTATGAATCATATAAAAAGAGACACCCTCCAGCTCAAACCAGAGTGTTTCCGGCAGGCCGGAAGCCCATTCCCCATCGTTGTTCCCCCGGACAAGATATAAAGGCTTCTTTTTTTCCAGCTGTTCCGCCAGCTTTTGTGTATTTACATCCCCTGCATGAATGATAACATCACAGGATTCCATAATGTCTGTCACTTCCTGCCGAAGCAGATCATGGGTATCTGAAATAACTGCCGCACGCATTTTTATCCTCCCTTTCCCTCCGGAATCGCTTCCGGCCCTAATCAAAAACTGCCTTTTGCCATTTCAAATTCTTCCAGAATACTCCTGCCTATATCCCCGTAATACTCCTGTGTCGGGCCAATATAAAGCCCGTTTGTGCTGCAGAAAGCTCCCCTTGCCTCCTGCCATTCATTTTCCCCTTCCATTGAAATTGCAATACATTCCCCCTTCTCAAAATAAAGGGTTCTGGCCTGCACAGCGTTAGTCGGCTTATCAACCGCATAGATCAATTCCCCGCTTTCCGGGCTGAAGTAAAAATCATAATGGATGCCTTCCCCATGCAGCAGCTTGTCCTTCTGCGCCAGTACCTGCTCCACATAGTCCCTGTTATGGAGCGCCGAGCAGCTCACATTTGCAAGGATTAGAAAACCTCCGTCCTTTTCCTTCAGGCTAATCTCCCAAAGCCCGTCCCCATTTCCAGTGTTATAAAGGATTTTCACTATATCCGCCGTTCTTGTCCCCGACACGCATTCCGCCATAATCAGATTGGTATCACCCACATTCAGATAATAAGCCTGGTATTCCGGCAGATACTCCAAACGGATTTTCCTCTGCACCTGATCCAGGGTAATGCCGAATTTTCCGGTGAGATATTCGTTCATCCTTTCCACCGGGAATTTTACCGAATCAAGGGTTTCCTCCCAGCCGAGCTTTCTGATTTCCTCCTCAGACACCGGCTCCCCCAAATCAAACCGGCTGTAAAAAATCTCGGAAACGCTGATCTGTTCCGGTTCCTCATAGCAGCAGGTCAGACAGTTCCTGTTATCAGCGCTGTTCAAAAGCTCCTGAAAGTCCTGCAGCTCCTCCTGAGTGAGCGAAACCTCTTCCGCCGTCTTATCCATACAGGAACTTAGGGTAAATACCGCACAAATAAGCAATACCGCAGCCAACATCCTGCCCGGTCCCTGCATCCTTTTTACACCCTCTTTCCTACTCTCCATTTTCCGTAATTTCCTCCCTGATATTTTTTATATTACCTTTTTTCGGCCATGAAAACAATGTGCAGAAGCGTATTTTAAAAAAATCTTAATTGTTTTTGTGACAAAATTTACTTTCGCAAAAGTGGCATGGTTAAAAATATATAAAATGGTACTTTTTATCATGCCACTTTTATGTATAATAGGATGCAGACACAAACCCATAAATGGATTACGTTTCGCGAGCGTTCCTGTAAACTGTATGTAAAAGAGGAAATCATTATGGATAATAACAGATATGAATTGAATAAGGAACTCGCTCAGATGCTGAAGGGCGGCGTCATCATGGACGTTACCACACCGGAACAGGCCCGTATTGCCCAGGAGGCAGGCGCCTGCGCGGTCATGGCCCTGGAACGGATCCCGGCAGATATACGGGCCGCCGGCGGGGTTTCCCGCATGAGCGATCCGGGAATGATACGCGGCATTCAGGAAGCCGTAACCATACCTGTCATGGCCAAATGCCGCATCGGTCATTTCATGGAAGCACGTATTTTGGAGGCCATTGAAATCGATTATATCGACGAAAGCGAAGTCCTTTCCCCCGCAGATGATGTATATCATATTGATAAAACAGGCTTCCGGGTTCCTTTTGTCTGCGGTGCAAGGGATTTGGGCGAGGCGCTCCGGCGCATCGCGGAAGGCGCCTCCATGATCCGGACTAAGGGCGAACCCGGCACCGGCGACATCGTACAGGCGGTGCGCCACATGCGGAAAATGAACAGTGAAATCGCCAGGATTGTGTCCCTCCGTCCGGACGAATTGTTTGAAGCAGCCAAAGAGCTTCAGGTTCCTGTTTCCCTTCTCCGTTATGTCCATGAACATAAAAGGCTGCCTGTCGTCAATTTTGCGGCCGGAGGCATCGCCACACCGGCGGACGCGGCGCTTATGATGCAGCTTGGCGCAGAGGGTGTTTTTGTGGGATCCGGCATTTTCAAATCCGGAAATCCGGCAAAACGTGCCGCCGCCATTGTAAAAGCCGTTACCAATTATCAGGATCCGGCGCTTCTCGCCAGCCTCTCGGAGAATCTGGGGGAGGCCATGGTAGGCATCAATGAATCGGAAATCGCCCTTTTGATGGCGGAAAGGGGAAAATAGACGCCTCTGACCGGCTCTATGGAAATCTACTATGAGAATTGGTATCCTTGCCCTTCAGGGGGCATTTGCTGAACATAAAATAATGCTGGAGGGTCTGGGCGCAGAATGCTTTGAGATCCGGCAGCTGAAGGATTTATATGCCGGGCCGGTTAACGGCCTCGTCTTTCCGGGCGGCGAAAGCACCGTCATGGATAAGCTGCTCCGGGAATCCGGTTTGTTTTCCCCTCTCCGGGGAATGCTGGAAAAGGGAATCCCGGTCCTTGCCACCTGTGCCGGTCTGATTCTTCTGGCAGAAAAAAAGGAGGACGGCACGCCGCCCTGCTTTGGCACCCTTCCCGTAACCGTCCGCAGGAATGCCTACGGGCGGCAGCTGGGAAGCTTTCAGGAAACCGCTCCTTTTGAAGGAATCGGGGATGTTCCCATGACCTTTATCCGCGCTCCTCTGATTGTTTCGGCAGCCGGGCAGGTAAAGGTATTGGCAGTCACCCGCCGTTATGAAATGACGCAGGACATATCCCATGAATTTCCCGCTGCCGTACGCTGGCAAAATCAGCTGGCCATGTCCTTTCATCCTGAATTAAGCGGCGATCCGTCTGTCCATGCTTATTTTCTGAATATGGTTCAACATGCAGCCTCCCTTTCCGAGGGAAGGCCCGCTTAAATATAAAAGCTTTTTATGAGGAGGAAACTGAAATGAGAAATGAAAAAGTCCAAAAACTGGTAATGACCGGCGTATTCGCAGCATTGTCCTATGTGGTATTCACCTTCCTGCAGATCAAAATAACGCTGCCCGGAGGGGATGCCACATCCATCCACCTGGGAAACGCGGTCTGCGTTCTGGGCGCTCTGATACTGGGTGGGCTCTATGGAGGAGTCGGAGGCGCGCTCGGCATGACTATCGGAGATATCTTTGACCCCATTTATGTGATCTATGCGCCCAAAACGTTTATATTGAAGCTGTGCATCGGACTGATTACCGGGCTAATCGCCCACAAATGCGGTAAAATCACCCATATCAGCGACAAAAAGAAAATTTTCCAGTGGACGCTTTTAGCCGCCATCGGCGGCCTGGCCTTCAATATGGTTGCGGACCCGCTGGTAGGCTATTTCTATAAGCTGGTTATACTCGGAAAGCCTGCAGCAGATATTACGCTCGCATGGAATATCGCTTCCACCTCCATCAACGCGGTTTTATCCACCATCGTTTCCGTTGCCGTCTACATGGCTCTCCGTCCCGCCCTGCAGAAGGCCGGACTCTTCTTCCGGCTCGGGACTGCCCCTTCGGAGAAATGATCTGCTTTGCTTCGTAACAAAAGGTCATAAAAGTACAGAAAACATTGTAAAAAAACAGCGACATTCCGCTAGCCGGAGTGCCGTTGTTTTTGTTATAATAAACTGGTTCGGATATCTTTTTCCGGCCGGAAGCATTCTGCCGGGCATGAAAGATTTCCACACCCTATTATATTAAGAAAAGGAAGCGCATTCCATGACTGGACAAATGATGCCGGACAGGCCCCCAAGGCCATTCCGGATTCCGAAAAAGATTGCCATGATCAACGATATCGCGGGCTATGGCCGGTGTTCCACCACCGTATCCCTTCCCATTATCAGTGCCATGCAGGTGCAGGTGTGCCCCGTACCCACCTCCATTTTCTCCAACCATACCGGCTTTCCTGTACATTTTATGCATGACTGCACGGATATTCTGCCGGAATACCTGGAAAAATGGCGGGAACTGGAACTGACCTTCGACGGTATCTACTGCGGCTTTCTGGGAAGTGTGACACAGATCGGCATTGTTAAGGACTTTCTGGCCTCTCAGACCGGAAATGCCGGACATTCCCGGATATCTGCCGACGGGAAAAGGCCGATCGTTATCCTGGATCCGGTGATGGGCGATCACGGCAGGGCTTACCGTACCATCACTCCGCAGCATTGTGAAGAAATGAAAGAGCTGCTCACCATGGCGGACATCATCACCCCCAACATCACGGAGGCCTGCCTTCTCACCGGTGCTGCATACCGGGAATCCGGATGGACTGCCGAAGAGCTGAAAGAGCTTACGGAGAAGCTCCACTCCATGGGGCCGGACAAAATCGTAATAACAGGCATGCAGGACGGCGATGATTTTGTGAATTTCATTTCCGTAAAAAAGGAATCTGAAGAGCTTCCTGATTGCAGCAACAGCTATTGCTGCGGCTGCTGCCGTATGCACATCGCCGGGGAATCCCGTCCGGGGACAGGGGATATCTTTGCTTCTGTCATCGCAGCGGATGCTGTCAACGGCGTTGATTTTTTCCAATCCGTGGAAAAAGCCGCAGGCTTTGTCCGCATATGCACACAGGCCTCTTCGGAGCTGGACATTCCCCGGGAACAGGGCGTCTGCTTTGAAAATTTCCTGTACATGCTCGTCTGACCGCGGTTCTTCCGCCTGCCCCGGCAGCGGTTCCTTATTTAAAAAAACGTCCTGTGTTTAACGCAGTGAAACAAAATATAGAAAAGAGGTAACACCATGAATAAAAAAGAAGTTCTGGAAATCCGCAAGCAATACACTCACGAAAAATGCTCCATCACCCGCATCTGCGGCTGCTATGTGGACGGAGAAAAGAATATTAAAACCCAGCTGAAGGAAGCTTTTCTTTCCCTCCCGGAAGAAGAAACCTTCAAATATTTTAACCTGTTCAAACAAACCCTTTCCGGTACTCTCGGCAAGAACCTGCTGAATCTGGAGTTCCCTCTGGATGCGGAAAATCCCGGCGGCCCCCAGGAATTCCTTTTGAAGCTGCGTGACAGCAAATTACAGGACGACGCCCTGCTTGAAGAATTTTACCAGAAAATCATCGAGAACTATTATTTCCCGGAAAATTATTACATAATCCTCATACATGTGGCTTACGATATTCCCGGCAAGTCCCTGGACGGTTCGGAAATGTTCGATGCTTCCGAGGATGTCTATGAATACCTGCTCTGCAGCCTCTGCCCGGTCAAGCTGTCGAAGCCGGGCCTCTTTTACAACGCGGAAACCAACAATATTGAAAACCGGATCCGCGACTGGGTGGTGGATCCTCCGGTAAAGGGTTTCCTCTTTCCGGCCTTCAACGACAGGAATACCGATATCCATTCCATGCTTTATTTTTCCAAAATGGCGGAGGAATTGCAGCCTGAGTTCATCGAGTCCATGTTCGGCTGCTTCCTTCCCCTCACTGCCGACAGCCAGAAGGAAACCTTCAATTACCTGATTTCCGATACTCTTGGGGATGACTGCGATTATGAAGTGGTGAAAAATATCCACGAACACCTTACGGAACTGGTGGAAGAGACAAAGGATTCCCCGGATCCTCTGGTATTGACCAAGCCGGATGTGAAGCGCCTGTTTGAACTGAGCGGCGTTCCTGAAGAAAAGCTGGAAACCTTTGATCAGACCTTTGAAGCGGCTGCCGGGGAAAAAGCGTCCCTTCTTGCCACAAACATTGCAGGCGGCAAAAAATTCAATATTGAAACGCCTGATGTTGTCATTAAGGTCAATCCCGAAAGAACGGATCTGATCGAAACAAGGATCATTGACGGCAAGGAATGCCTGGTCATCACCGTGAATGACCATATTGAGGTAAACGGCGTAAATGTCCGTACAATCGCCCCTTCCCATGAAGAAGAACCGGACACCGATGACGGCGCCGGTTCCACAGCTTCTTATGAAGAGACAGCAGCGGATGCCGCGTCAAACGGGCCGTCCTCATACACGGAGGAAGAAGCGATTCCCGCTTCCGCCCCTGCTGCCGCCCCGGAGGACGACGGTTACTCATTCTCCTGATTTTCATCCTCTGCCATCCGGTAGCCCACACCGATTTCCGTCAGTATAAACTGAGGCTCCGCAGGATTCTTTTCCAGCTTCCTGCGTATATTCGCCATATTTACACGGAGGATGCGGTTGTTATCATCCGCATAAGGCCCCCATACATGGGAAATCAGGGAATCATAAGTGATAACCCTGCCGGAATTCCTCGCAAGATAGGATACAATTTTAAATTCCACCTGGGTCAGATGTACACTCTCCCCGTCAACAGTCACAAGGCGCTTGTCAAAATCAATGACAAGCCCTTTTGCTTTATAGGGCTTATCAAACGCGGCTCCTCCGGGACGGCTGCCGTGGCGCATGGCCGTGCGGATTCTCGCCAGCAGTTCATTGGATCCAAAGGGCTTGGTAATGTAATCATCCGCTCCCAAATCCAGGGCCATCACTTTTTCCTTTTCCTGGGTTCTGGCAGATATGACTATAATGGGGATGGAGGAATAAGAACGCACCTGCCGGATCACTTCCATGCCGTCGATATCAGGCAGCCCCAGATCCAGTAAAATCAGCTCCGGACACTGGGATGCAGTCAGGGAAATCCCGTCTCTGCCGAGCGCTGTGGTGATCGCTTTATATCCCTGTGCTTTGAGAGTTGTTGCAATAAAATCACAGATATTTTTTTCATCCTCAATAATGAGTATCGTTACCTTTGCCTGCATGTTTGTATTTCCTCCGCTATTGTTCCTCATCCTCACTGCTTCTTGGCAGCGTAAATGAAAATTGTGCTCCATGTCCATGATTGCATGCACGGATGCTTCCTCCGTGCGCAGTTATTATCGTCTTACAGATGGAGAGGCCGATCCCCATTCCTTTATGTCCGTCCGAACTGCTGTTTTCCGTCTGTCCGGTTCCGTCAAAAATTGTTGTCAGCTTCTCCTCCGGAATCCCCACTCCCTGATCCGTCACCAGAAAAGTCACTTCATCCCTTCCTATTTCTGCCCGGCATTCCACAGGCTCTGTGCTTCCCGCATGAAATATCGCGTTTTCCATCAGGTTGATCAGCACCTGCTCTATCAGCGTGGCATCCATGGGTATCATCACAAATTCTTCGGGCAGAAGTACCTTGATCTGCGCATCCGGAATCCTCTTTTTCAAGCGGTAGACAGCTTCCGCCATCACCTCCTCCACAGGCTCCAGGGATTTGTTGACACTGGCCGAATCGTCACGGATCCGGGTAACAGTGAGGAGGTTTTCCACCATATTTAAAAGCCAGTTGGCATCCTCTCTGATATGTCTGACCATGGTTCTCTTTTCGTCCGTATCCAGCTTGGCCTCATTCTCCAGATAGGAACTGCTGGCGCCGATAATTCCGGTTAAGGGTGTCCGCAGGTCATGGGACACCGCCCTGAGCAGATTGGCCCGCATCTTCTCCTTTTCCGCTTCCGCCAGCTTTTTTTCCCGATCCGCAAGAATCCGGGACTGCCGCTTCATGTGAGAGGCCGAGGCGCTGGTCAGCACCGATACCACCAGCATGCATATAAATGTCACCGGATAGCCTTCCAGAATGAAATTGATCTGCCCATAAGGATATGTGAAAAGGAAATTTACACATACAACGCTTATCATGGCTGCCGCAATTCCGGGCAGGTATCCGCTGGTCAGCCTGGATATAAAAAGCAGCGCCAGGGTATAGAACATAATTACATTGATGTTGCTTGCGGATATCCGGTAATATACCAGAGCCACTATGGTAGCGGTAAGAAGAATTCCCAGGGTAATCAGTACATCCTTCCAGGTGAATTTATATATTTCATCCGTAATTTCCCCTTTCAGCTTCTGCCATCCTCCGTCTTTTTTCATGCATCGTCCCTTTCCGTCCGTATCCCACATTTTCTCATTTCCCCATAATTATACGTTCCGCAATACCCCCTGTCAACGATGGGGAATCATCCGGTTCCGTTATTTCCGAAGCCGCCGCCCCGCAGCAGATCCCGGCAGGCTTAAAAAGCAGAAAACCGGGGCGTCCAGTCAATGGACCGCTCCCGGTTTTCTGCTTTTATTTATCACTTATTATCAGCTCTGTACCAGAATTTTTTCAATTTCCACCACATACATGATATGGAAATCCTTTTCCTCAAAGAACTGGTCCACCAGGCCTTTGTCCAAAAAGCTTTCCTCTGTCATAGGCTGTTCATAGAGCTTCCGGCAGATAATGGCCATACGGCTTTCCTTAAATACCGGCGCGCTGTTCACCATTTCCACATGCAGGCCGCTTGCAGCGATTTTATCCTCATCCCGTCCGGAAACAGTTCCCATATAATTCAACATCTTACGGCTGCTGTCATCGAAAAAGCTAAGGGAAAGCTTTTCATTCTTATCAATGAATTCCTTGGTATATCGCTGAGGCCTTACAAAAACAAAAGCCACTCTTTTCCCCCACAGGATACCAAGTCCTCCCCAGCTGGCTGTCATGGCATTTACCCTGCCTTCATCCTCCGCCGCCACCAGCATCCAGTCCTCGTTGATTAAACGGAATACATTATCGGTCATTTCTTCGGGTTTGATTTTGTCCCACATGCTTTTTTCCTCCTGTCTGTCTTTACCTCTCCGGCATAATCACTGCCACGATAAAGTATGCAATAACTCCCAGGAAACCTGCTCCCAGAAAGATACTCGCGGCTACCCATATAATTCTGATTATGGTCGGATCCCAGTTAAAATATTCTGCGATACCGGCACATACGCCGCAAACCATCCTGTTGGTGGCCGATCTTTTCAGGCGTCTTCCGGTCTGACGGCCGCTGTCGCTGTAACCGCCGTAGCTTCCATTGCCGTATCCGCCGCCATAGCTGTTGCCGTAACCGCCGTTTTCCTGGCCCGCACCGCCGTAGCTGTTGTTGAAACCGCCATTCTGCCAGTCATTTCCCTGATAAGTTCCATTATTGTTATTGGAGTTATAATTCCCTCCATTATTATACTGTCCGGAATTCTGTGTATTATCACTCTGTGATTCCTGGGTATTATTTTCATTGTTCATATATTCGTCCATCTTATCCTCGCTTTCTGCCTTTACAAGGCCAGCACCTATTTTTATTATCGGCTATTCGCCCTAATTTGTAAAGTAAATTTGTATACTTCCCATGGAACATGTTAAATCAAAATCGCTGTCCGCATCATAATTCATCGAGCGTTCCGACGCCATCCCGGCAAAATCATTTTCACCGATGGACATACTGCCCATTGACGTTTCCAGCTGATAGTTATGGTCACTTTCTTTTCCGCTCAGAGACATATATACGGTACCCATGCCGCAGTCCCCGGTCATATCCCCGGTTATGGTCCCGTCGTAATCCATGCTTCCCATTCCAATACTGAAATACATGTCATCAACGGTCATCTCATTGAAATATATCTGTCCCATGCCCAAATTAATATTGGCCTCATCCGCCTTTACATCTGTAACATTCAGGCTTCCGGCTCCCACATCACAATTGAGCACCTCCGCATTAAAACCGGAAAGATCCGCTTCCCCCGCTCCCAACTCCAAATCTACATTCAAGAAAGAGATATCGGAAGGCAGATAAAGGTAAACCCTTGTTGCAGAATCTTTGAAATTGGATTTGTTCCGGTTATCCAGCACTCTGATATACAGAATCCCGTCTTCCACATAATACTGCGCCTTTTTTACTTTCTCACCTTCCAGATGGATATCTCCATCCGATGATTCCGAAACATAAAAACCTGCGCCGCCTAAATCCAGATCAAGCCCTACGATGGAATCCCTCTGTGCTGCGTAAGGAATTGTTGTATTGAAATCTTTTCCCTGTATCGGATAATTGCTGTTAAATCCCACACTGTCTTCTTCCGATACATTCCAGTTATTATAGTTATATCCTGTAAAAGGAATGTTCAGTTCATTATTATAATACATTTCGTCAACCTGATACCTGCCGCCCGCCGCTTTTCCTGCGAGACTGAGTACCGCGCCCAGCAGCACCATTGCCAGTGCGGCCAGAAGAGTTATTTTTAAAAATTTATTCATTTTCTTTCCTCCATTTTTATGCCGCATTTCTTCTGGTAAAAGGCCATCTGCAGGCTCTCACGAATGCTGTGCAGACTACCGGGACCACTTTAGCCGCCACCCAGATCATACCAGCCGTCATTGCAAGACCGATTCCCGTACATATAAGTCCGCCGCCCAACAGGTAAATTGCTCCTGCAGGGAAAAGGAACAGCTTGGTAAACGCTTCTATTACAAGAACCACTCCAACTGCCAGGACTATAAAGCCGGCTACCACAAGAGAAGCAACTACTGCGATGATTGCCAGTGCAATACTGAAAATCACTGCCAGCACTGCAATCCCTATCGGGACGATAATCGGCAGGGCAAAAATACATAAAAGAACAAACAATATGATTTCACCGGCCGTACGTCTCTTTTTAGGCGGTCTGTTATAGGTATCGTAGGAATATCCATATTGGTTCTGGTACTGATACTGATTGGGTCCCTGGCCCTGATACTGGCTGTAGGTATTCTGATACTGATTGCGGTAAGGCCCCTGGTTATTATTGGTATAAGGGCTTCCCTGATATGGCTGGCCCTGCTGATAACCCTGATTGGGATTTCCCTGGTATTGGCCGCCCGGGTTTCCCTGGTACCCGGCTCCCCGATTGGGATTTCCCTGATACTGGTTACCCTGGCTGGGATTTCCCTGGTACTGAGTACCCTGACCGGGATTTCCCTGGTACTGGCTTCCCTGGCCGGGATTCCCCTGATATTGGTTACCCTGATTGGAATTTCCCTGATACTGAGTACCCTGACCGGGATTCCCCTGGTATTGGCTGCTCTGACCAGGATTCCCCTGATACTGGGTGTTCTGATACTGATTCTCCTGGTAACGGCCGTTTTGCTGCCGGTCTGCTGTTTCCTGTCCCTGCTCCCGGGAAATATCCTGTCCCTGCTCCTTGGAAGCGTCTGCCCGGGTTCCTGAAGCTTCCTGCTCTCTGTTCTCTGTCTCCATTGTATCAGAGGCGTTATTTTCTTCAGTTTTCTCCTCTTCAAATGCCTTTGCAAAGGTATCTTCTGAGAAATCATCACCCAACTGCAGGACGATTCTGTCACTGTTATTCCCGGAGGCCTCTGATTCTTCCGCAGTTTCCGGAGCCGCAGGGGCTTCCTCTTCCATATTCATATGATAGCCGCCCTCGGTGAATTCTCCCGTTTCAATACCATCCCTTAAGCCTTCTTTAATATTGGCGGCTACCTGTGCGGGCGAACCCAGCGAACCGATTGACTCTTCTTCATTTTCTATACCGGCGTCATCAAGGTAATCATTGTAATATTGTAATGCTTCTTCCCGTTCTGCCTGTGAAATGTCCGAAAGGAGCATTTCCAACTGCTTCATAAATTCCTGCCTGTTCATTATTTAATACCTCCCTCGAACATTCCCGTTATTTTTGCGGAATACTTATTCCATTCTTCTTCGTATAACGTAAGCTGTGCCATTCCTTTTTCCGTTACCTTGTAATAGCGGCGGTTCCTGCCCGCGCATTCCATGTCGTAAACGGCAAGGCAGTCATCCTTTTGCAACCGTCTCAGCACCGGATACAGCGTGGACTCGGATAACTCAATTACCTGCCTTACTTCCTGGGTTATTTTATATCCGTAGGTCCCTTCCGGTTCCTTTGAGACAACAGCAAGCACAATCGCATCCAAAAGTGCCGCTCCTGTATTAAAAACCATATTCTGCACTCCCTTCTAATGGGGCTTTCATACTATACATTGTATAATATTGTTCTTTAGGTATACTATATGATATATAATATTTTTAGTCAAGGAATAATCAGGGAAGAATCGTTGAAAAATAGTGGATAAAAAGCGAAAGAAATTCTTAAGAAAGCTCCGACTAAAGAAAAGGAGAACCCCGCCAAAATTAACCGGCAGAAGTTCTCCCTCTTTTTACTGTTCCTGTTTTATTTCAGTTCTCCGAAGAGAAATATTTTCTTCTTAAATTTACAGATACCTTAATTCTCTGTACCATCCTTTAATTCACTGCCCTCTATGGCACTGTCAATAAGCTTTAACAGCTCCAGCGCACTGCGGAAATGCTTTGTAACACCTTTCTCCGTCCAGGATATGGATCCCTGCCATGTAGCGTTTTGCCTGCTGGTCACACGGACAATAAAGGAAGCTTTGCGTCCCACCTGATTTTTTATATCCTGTTCATCCTTCACCGCTTCTGCCTCCTTGTCTGTTTCTGTTTGTACCTTTTTGGGTTTCAGCGTTCTGTCACGGGTCGATGCCTGCGGGAAATTAAGCCTGTCATATAACGCCTCCATTTCAGCCAATAGCTGAAGCTGGTTGGTGAAAAGCACAGGGGTTTCCGAATAACAATGGTACATCCGTCCTTCTATCAGTTCCTCTTTTATCTCGTCAATGCAGACACAGATGACATTTTTCGGTAAAAAGCCCTTCTTCAATGACGTTTGCTGCATATAGCACCTCCCTCTCATCGTTAATTTGAGTATAGCGGACATAGCGTAACGTCAAGCGTTACATTTCGCAAAAAAATGTTAATATTTCAAATATTTTGTTGAATATTCTGAACAGGACAGTTTCCGTCAGCGCGGCTGACTGCATTATATATAGAAGAACTCCCACCAGTAAAACCGACAGGAGTTCCCTTATATCTGACAGACTATGGTTTTGTACTCAAGAAGGAGATTTATTCTTCTTCTTTTTTGCGCTTCTTATTATATACGGTAAATCCCAGTGTCAGCACGGCGCCCATCATCAGCAGTGACCAGCCTGCTATCGGTGCGGTATCTCCGGTTCCGGGCCCCTTGCTTTCTCCAAGGACACTTACCTCCGGCGCAAATGCTTCACCAAGGACACCCATTTCAGGTCCTTCAGGAGCAAACGCTTCCCCAAGGACACCTGCCGTGGCTGCAGGCGCTGCACCGGGAGTCGGCGCATCAGGTCCGGGGCCGGGGCCGGGATCCGGTGTGGGAGTCGGTGCAGGATCAACCGGTGTTGTTGTGCTTTCATACAAAGCTGTAAATGTCATATCCTCTGCAACCTGATATTCTGCATCAGGCAATGCCTGAGACCACCCGGTATGCCGGTAATCTGTATCCGCTGTTACTGTGGGTACTGTAATTTCGGACCATTCCGTGCCCTTCAGAACCTTCCAGCTTGTTTGGCCATCCAGACTTCCGTGTTCTCCGGGAAGGAAGGTTACTGTCGCCCAAGCATCTTCATCTTCTGCATACTGCGCAACATAACTCTGATTGCTGTTGATCTTATCCGTACTCTCCGGCAGTTCAGGATTCCAGCCATCAGCCGCATATCCGGCGTCGGGCTTGATTACGGGTACTTCTATTTCGGACCATAACGTTCCCTTCAGGACTTTCTGACTCAGTGTACCTTCAAGCCTTCCGTGTGATCCCGGAAGGAATGTTACTGTTACCCATGCGTCATCATCTTCCACATAGTAAACTTTGATTACTGCGCCATCAGAAACTGCGACTTTTCCATTAACTGCTTCCGGATCAACCTTGCTGTATTTATAGCCTGTTAACTTCTTTGCAATTTCTGCATCTGTGGGTTTCTGAATATCACTTAAGGCCACATTATTTACGCTGACCTTCGCTGTTTTTTGCTCGCTTCCCACCAATGTATTTTCCGCATAATAGGAAACCGTATAATTAAATGTCTTTAAATCAAAGTAATACTTAATTTCCTCTGCCTTTTTTTTGTCATTCGAGGCAAATGCAATAACCTTTGACTTTTGGCTGTTGTAGACATATCCCGGATACGCATCCTTATCCGTACATAACTTAATTGCATTTTTCTCAGCAAGCGCACTGACTGTATAAGATACTGTTTCATCCAATTTATAGCTTCCGTTTTCCTGTTCAAAGTAATACTTCACCTGTAAATTGGCATAATTACTGTCTTCTGCATCTGCCCACACTGCCTTAAATACAAACTCATTCTGGGCATTCGCATATTTTATCGTACCCGTACTGATTGTGAAACGATCATATTGCCTGTACTCTTTGCTGGTTCCTGCCAGTTCCCAGTGATCAAATACTTTTCCTTCTTTCTCCGGCACTCTGTTTGTAATAGCAACTACGTTATTTTCGCCGCTGAATGCAGTATAAGTATCCGAATCTGTAATATTGCCGGTTCCGCCGTTCAAATCATATTTTACAGAATAACCGGCCTTTTCAATACTTAAGAATATCTGTTTATTTGTCTCGGATGAATAGCCTACTTTAAATCTGTAATTGTATGTTACTCCATCTCTGTAATAAGTACCTTTTTCAATGGAAATTCCATTCATGCCTGTTCCGGTTAATTTTATTTTGTTTCCGTCATAGCCGGGTAAGATATTAAAATAGAATTCATTTCCATCTTTATCTGCTTTGTAAACAGTATTAATTGTGCCGGTTACCCATTTACTGGTATAACCCTCATATCCATAGAGCTGATTATTCGCTATACCGACTAATTGCTTTATAATAATTTCCGGACGCTTATTACTTTTAAAATTACCGCTGTTAATAACGATATCTTCATATGCATTGGTAATTGTAATAGCATAGGTATATTTATTAAAATCAACTGTCCTGCTGCCGGTATTGATTTTTTCTGAAACAACATTAGTTAATTCGATCTTCACCTGGGTTCCGCTGGGTAAGGTTGTTGTCGCCTGCGCTCCCTTTGTATAGCTGGTGGGAACATTCACAAAGGTTCCATTAATCTGTAATTGATTTAAGAGCCAGTCTGTCCAGGTACCTTCTCCATCCTGATGGCCGCTGTCACTTACCAGTGTTAATTTTAAGGTTTCGCCATTTCCAAAAGAGGATCCGGAATTAGGGCTTATAATATTTCCCTGTCTTATTTCATTGTTGGAATAAGTTAATTTATAGCTGTTAACCTTCTTAAATGTAACTGTTACTTCCTGATCCTGGTCTGCCTTCTGCACTGTATAATCCCATTTATAGTCAGTAACTTTTGTTCCATTTATTATTGTTCCATTTACTTTCACATTATCGATTACATAACCACGGTTAAATTCCACCCGGAAAGTCAGATCACTGTCCTTCTTGATCTTCTCGGGGCCGGTTACACTTCCGCCGTCCGAACCCGGTGTATCGTTAACTTTTGTTATATAAGTTACATTCAGGTTAGATGAATCTGATTCATAAAACAAAACAATCTCTCTGCCGTTTTCCAGTATTGTTCCCGCATCGGATTCCCCTACACTGTAATATACGATATCTTCATATACACCGACATACTGAATGGTATCCTGATCTACTTTTGCTTCAACAAAAGTATAGCCTGCAAAAGAAGGGGCATTTTCTTTGATTTCCCCTACCGGAAGAAGAAATGATCCGTCATTATCATCCGCTCCGGAAATTCTTACTGTCACTGATTCCTCAGGATTAGCCCGGAGAATATTTCTCATGAGCAAACGCTGTGCGGCCTGCTCCGTCTCAACAGAAACAGTGGTATCCCCCTGAATATTTTTCAGGATATAAGAGCCGTCTGAGGATTCCAGATCAGCGCCGTCAGCTGTTACGCTTTTTAAGCGATACCCCTTTCCAGTCTCAACCTGAAAGGACAGATCGCTGTCTTTTTCTGCTTCCGCACTGGCAACAGCTTCTCCATTTACTTTAATAACTGCTTCACCGCTGACGTTAAATGAAACCATAAAAGTATCTTTCTTTTCATTTTCCGAAGTCTCAGTAACGTCCTCTGTAACGGTCTCTTCCGTTTCCAGTTCATCTTCGGTGGATACTGCAGTGATTTCGCTCTCTGTCTCCGTATTCTCCCCGCCAGCTTCCGTGGTTTCTTCCGGCTCGTCCGTCTCCGACGTCTGTGTTCCTTCCGGAACCTCTGAGCTTTCCTCATTTTCCGAAGAGTCTGATGAAGCTGCTGATGTCACTTCTTCTGTCTTATCCTCGTTTGCATCCGATGCCGGTTCACTTGATATTTCGGCTGCTGATTCTACTTCTGCGGCAGTAACAGTCATGCTGTCATTTCCCAACGTAGTGGCAGCCAGAACAAAAACCAGCAGAAATGCCCAAAGTCTTTGTAACGATTTTGCCTTTTTCATTCCTCTTTCTCCTCTCTTTTCTTTAAACATCACTTAACCAAACCCCTGTTTTCCTAACTGTCATTTGCTGCTTCCTCTTCATCATCTTCCAAAGCACTGGCGATAAGCTTCAAGAGCTCCAGTGCGCTTCGAAAATGTTTTGTAATTCCTCTCTCCGTCCAGGATATGGATCCCTGCCATGTGGCATATTGTCTGCTGGTTATCCGGAGAATGAAGGAAGCCTTACGTCCAACCTGATTATTGATATCCTGTTCATCCCGCACCTCTTCTGCCTCCTTATCTGCCCCTGTTGGGATTATTTGGTTCCGTATACTGATTTCCTTCACCATTAATTTGAGTATAACAGCCCAGGTGTTACATAAAGTGTTACATATCAGAAATTAGTGTAACTATTTTTTAACTTTTTTGGGTCAAACAGGGATTTTTTATAGGAAAACACCTTTTAAAATAATTTTTTCCCATGTAATACCAAAAAGACCGCCCGGATTTCTCCGGACGATCTTTTTGGCTAAGGAATTATTCCTCTTCTTTTTTACGTTTCTTTGCAGTAATTCCCAATGTCAGAATGGCTCCCATTATAAGGAATGACCAGCCGGCTATCGGTGCACTGTCCCCGGTTCCGGGTCCCTTGCTTTCACCGAGAACCCCTACTTCAGGAGGCAGCGCTTCTCCGAGGACTCCTACTTCAGGCTGTACAGGGGCAAATGCTTCTCCCAGTACTGCTGTTGCCGCTGCAGCAGCAGGTGCGCCTCCTGCAGGCTCATCCGGTGTTGGCGCTGCCGCCGGTGTATGGCTGTTGGTAATCGTAAAGCCATCAATAACAGTACTGTAACCAACTACATCCGCTTCGTTAACCGAATATTCGATCTCCTTTCCGGCAGTATTATATTTCTCCAAATCAGTAAATTCATATGTCCACAAATTTTCAGCTGTTATCGTTGCCTCTGTTACAGTTTTACCATCTGCGAGTAAACTGACCAATATACTTCCCGGACGAATATTATCCTGGTTATCTGCATCCTCCCAAATCTTTGTAACTAAAATATTCACAGGATCTTCTTCAGGATTCTTTCCGGTATATCTGTTCACCACTTCAAATCCATTTTCTGCATCCCCGTCAATATGACTTTCATAGCCATTAATACTGTCTTCCACAACCTCATAAATAATGAGGGTTCCATTTTCCATAAACCGGGGAAGATCCTTAAATTCAAACGACCATCCCGTACTTTCATCAACGACAGCCTGATCTATTTCTTCCGAATCAGCCAAAAGCCTTATGGTAATACTCTCCGGCAATTCACCTCCGTCATAATCAAGCCATGTCTTGGTTCCCTGTACGGTGATCTGTGTTAAATCAGATTCAATCACTGTGTTGGTAAAAATCCGTCCGTCCTGGCTGACTTCCTGTTCATAACCTTCCGGAATCACTTCCTCCACTGTATAGGTTATTTCCTGTCCGTCATCCGTATACCTTTTCAGCTTTTCAAAGCTATAACTCCAGACATTTCCGTCTTTTTCCCATACAGGCGTTATATTTTCCTGCTTTACGCCATCCGCATACAGATTAAGGACCAAATCATCCGGCCTGGTATTTCCTGCATTGCTGTAATCTACCCAGATCTTTGTTCCATTTACCGTGGTAAGCGTCTTTGCATCATCAATCAGCTTATTAACCAGATCATTGCTTTCTCCTGAATCTGTCCTTACATATCCATCCGGTACGCTTTCCATTACCGTGTATACAATCTCTTTTCCATCGGATGTATATATAGGTAAATCAGTAAAACGATAATTCCATTTATTTCCGTCCGTATTGTTCCAGACAGGGGTTTTCTCTACAGGTGTTCCGTCCGCGAGAAGTATTAAGCTGAATTCCTCTGCCGATGGCCTGGTTCCTTCGACATTACTGTAATCTTCCCATGTCTTGGTTCCTTCGACCGATTTCAGAGTTCTCTCATCGTCATTTACCGTATTTTCGAAATTATTATCAGCCTTACCAGTCTGTGAATAATCCTGGAGTTTTTCCTCCTCTACCGTATAAACTATGAGTACCCCGTCATCCGTATATTTCTGCAGATCATTATAACTATAATTCCATACATTCCCGTCCGTATTGCTCCAGACAGGTACGGCATCAACTATTTCCGTTCCATCTGCAAACAAATGCAGTGTCAGCGTCTGAGGCCTTGTTCCTCCGGCATTGCTGTAATCCACCCAGGTTTTGGTTCCGCTTACCGTGGTCTGTGTCGCAATTCCATCCTTTACCTTATTTTCAAACGAATTTTCCACATTCTTCGTCTGTGTATAGTTTTCAGGCACCGTTTCCTCGACACGATAGGTTATCGGCTTTCCATCCTCTGTGAACTTCTTCAGTCCGGTATAGCTGTAACTCCATACATTCCCCTCTTTTGTCCAAACGGGGGCTGCATCCATTACTTCCATATCATCCGCATATAAATGCAGTTCCAGATTCTCAGGCCTTGTCTTTCCGGCATTGCTGTAATCCACCCAGGTTTTGGTTCCTCTTACCGTGATCTGTGTCGCAGCTCCATCCTTTACCTTATTTTCAAACGAATTCTCAACCTTCTTCGTCTGTGTATAATTTTCAGGCACCGTTTCCTCAACACGATAGGTTATCGGCTTTCCATCCTCCGTGAACTTCTTCAGTCCGGTATAGCTGTAACTCCATACATTCCCCTCTTTCGTCCAAACGGGGGATACATCCATGACTTCCATATCATCCGCATATAAATGCAGTTCCAGATTTTCAGGCCTTGTTCCTCCGGCATTGCTGTAATCCACCCAGGTTTTGGTTCCGCTTACCGTGGTCTGCGTCGCAGTTCCTTCCTTTACCGTATTTTCAAACGAATTTTCAGCATTCTTCGTCTGCGTATAATTTTCAGGCACCGTTTCCTCAACACGATAAACTATCCTACTTCCGTTTTCCGTATACTTCTTCAGCCTGCTATAGCGGTAGCTCCATACATTCCCTTCCTTCGTCCAAACAGGGACTGCATCCATTACTTCTATATCATTGGCATACAAATGCAGTTCCAGATTCTCAGGTCTTGTATTTCCTGCATTGCTGTAATCCACCCAGGTCTTTGTCCCGCTTACCTCAGTCCAGGTTTTCTCTCCGTCTATCAACGTATTTACAAACATTCCCCCTTCATTCGCAGTCTGGGTATAATTCGACGGAACTTCCTCTTCCACTTCATACAGGATCACTTTTCCTTCATCCGAATATTTCTTCAGACCGGTATAACTATAGCTCCATACATTTCCGTCTTTTGTCCAATCCGGAGTTATATTTTCCAGCTTTTCACCATCCGCATACAGGTTCAGGATCAAATCATCCGGCCTGCTCTTCGTTACATTGCTGTAATCCTCCCAAACCTTTGTCCCGTTTACCGTGGTAAGCGTCCTTGAATCATCAGTCAGCTTATTAACCAAATCTCTGCTGTCCCGGGAATCGGTTCTTACATATCCATCCGGTATGGTTTCTGTTACCGTATATTTGATCTCCTGTCCATCGGATGTATATATCGGCAGATTATCATAACGGTAATTCCATATATTCCCGTTAGTATTGCTCCAGACAGGCGCTTTGTCAACGGGCGAACCATCTGCAAGAAGGATTAAATTAAATTCTTTTGCCGTTGGCCTGGTTTTTTCCGCATTGCTGTAATCTTCCCATGTCTTGGTTCCTTCTACTGATGTCCGGGTTCTCTCATCATCCTTTACGGTGTTTACGAAGTTATTCCCATCTTTTCCCGTCTGTGAATAATCCGGAAGCTTTTCCTCCACCACGGAATAGTTTATGAGCACCCCTTCATCCGTATATTTCTGCAGATCATTGTAGCTATAGCTCCACACATTCCCGTCCGTATTGCTCCAGACAGGTACGGCGTCAGTCAATTCCGTTCCATCCGCAAACAAATGCAGAGTCAGTGTCTGAGGTCTTGTTCCTCCGGCATTGCTGTAATCCACCCAGGTCTTGGTTCCGCTAAGTCCGGTCGTCCCTGTAAGTGTATTTATCACATCATAATTTTCTGTTCTTGAACGATATCCCTCTGCTTCTGCCTCTTTAATTTTATATTCAATTTCCGCTCCGTCTTTATTTTTAGGCAGTCCTGAAAACGTCCATGACCATCCATCTGAGGCAGTTACTTCTTTGGAATAAACATTCCCATCGGAGCCCTGAAGAATAATTGTGATACTTTCCGGCCTGGTGCCATATGCATTATCATTATCTAACCAGGTTTTCCTGCCTTCAATTGTAATTTCATCAGGTGTATGAGTATTGGTCAGTATGAAGCCGTCATTCACAAAAGCATATTTTGTGGTATATCCTTCTACTTCTCCCTCTTTCACCGAATATTCGATACGTTTTCCATTTTCATACTCCGGCAGATCAGGAAAACGTCCGTTCCAATTGTTACCTGAATTAAGCGTTATTGTTTTTGCCGGAATATAGGGATTTCCATTCTTAAGCAGCTCCACTGTTACACTTTCAGGCCTGATTCCATCCTGATTATCTGCATCCGCCCATTTCTTGGCAACAGGAATCGTAATATTCCCTTTTCCGACTAACGTATTAGTAATAATATTTCCATCCTGGGAACTTTCGTAATTCTCCGGTACATTCGTTTCTTTTACTGTATAGGAGATTTCCTTGCCCGATGTATCATACTTGTTTACATCTTTAAAAGTATACATCCAGTCATTATCTTTGGTTAATACAGCGTTATTATTGGTAGCCTTGCCATTAGCTGTTAAGTTTACGGTAATACTATCCGGCCGGAGGCCTACCGCATTATCATCGTCAACCCATAGCTTGGTCACCTCTACATCTACAGGAGCATCACCGGGATTTTTCCCCGTATAGGTATTTGTGATATTAAATTTATTCTTCGCATCTACAGTGGATACATATCCGTCAGGCACTGTTTCCTCTACCGTATATATATACTGGCCTCCGCCAGGCCTGTATTGAGGCAGATTGGCAAAGTTATAAGAAGTTCCTCCGTTTGTAATCGTTGTAGTCCGGTATAGCGTTCCATCCCGATACAGGTTGATCGTAACCGTGGGATAGTCTGTCGTTCCTTTCGGCACATTCCAGGTCTTCCTGCCGTTTATATCAATTCTTTTCAAATCAAAATAATAATTGATATCTATCTTATCGTTATCATTATTCGATGCAAAACCAACAACGTTTGAACGTTGGTCGTTATATAAATAGTCAGGATATTTGTCCTTATCTGTGCACAGTTTAATTGCCGCCTTTTCTGCAAGCGCGCTTACTGAATATGAATAATCTACTAAGTAGCCGCCTTCTTCCTTTTCGAGGAGGTAATTTATCCTCACATTTGCATAGCTGCTTTTTCCTATGTCTGCCCAGACAGCTTTAAATACAAACTCATTCTTATTATTTGCATATCTTACCGTAGAAGCATTTATTGTAAAACGAGAATACTGCCTGTATACACCACTGTTATCACCTGCTAATTCCCAATGATCAAATATCTTCCCGTCCAGTGTCGGCACTTTATACGTTACAGCAACAATATTATTTTCACCTTCAAATGCTGTGTAAGTATCATCATCTGCAATTTCACCGGTTCCGCCGTTTAAATCATACCTAACCGTATATTTTGCTTTCTCTGCACTCAAAAATATCTGTTTATTTGTTTCTGATGACCAGTTTACCTTAAACATATACTTATACGTTTTATTATCTTTCGTATAAGAACCTTCTTTAATCTCAATCCCGTCCATGCCGGTTCCGCTTAATTTTATATCTTTTCCGTCATATCCCGGCTTAACATTAAAGTAAAACTCATTTCCGCCGCTGTTGGCAGCTTTATAAACATCATTTATCGTACCGTTTTTAAACAGGTTTCCATTGGCATCCAGGCCATAAAGCCGGTCGCCCTCTATTCCCTCTAACTGCTTGATAATGATTTCCGGTCTTTTATTGCTTTTAAAATTACCGCTGCTTATATCTATATCTTCATACACATCGCTGATTGTAATTGTATAGGTATATTTATTAAAATTTTGACTTCTCCCGCTGCCGGTACTAATTCTTTCTGAATCAATTTTGGTCAGTTTTACATTCACCTTGGTACCGCTGGGTAAAATTGTTGTTGCTTCTGCGTTCGTCTCATACGAAGAAGGCACATTAATAAATACGCCATTGACCTGCAGGTTATTCAAGAGCCAATCCGTCCAGGTTCCTTCACCATCCTGATGCCCGCTGTCGCTTACCAACGTCAGGACTAATGGCTTTTCACCGGTAAAAGTTGAATTATTTCCCGGAGATGTAATATTACCCTGCATTATTTTACTATTATTATAAGTCAGCTTATAACTAGTTATTTTCTTAAACGTTACTATAACATTCTGCGTTTTCGTAACATTCTGTATCGTATAATCCCATTTATTATCAGCGACTTTGGTTCCTGTTAATGGCATACCGCCATTTATTTTCACATTGTCAATCTCATAACCACGGTTAACTTCAACCCGGAAAGTCAGCGCACTGTTCCTTTTCACACTCACCGGCCCCGTTACTGTTCCGCCGGCCGCGCTCTGTGCATTTCCCACCTGGGTTGTATAAGTCACTTCTACCTTCATCGAATCCGATTCATAGTACAATACAATCTCTTTATTATCCTCTAAAATCGTCCCCGCATCCGTTTCTCCCGCACTGTAATAAACATAATTCTCATAAACTCCTGCAAACTGGATAACATCATCATCTACTCTTGCTTCAACAAAAGAATATCCGTCAAAAACAGGAGCATGCTCTTTAATTTCCCCTACCGGAATATTGACTGTCCCATTATTTCCATCTGCCCCGGATACTCTTACTTTCACGGTTTCTTCTGTGTTTGCAAGAAGGATATCACGCATAAGCATGCGCAGCTTATTCCGCTCGGTACTGACAGAAATTGTCATATCTTCCTGAACATTTTCCAGCTGATACGTACCGGCTGAAGTACCCAGTTCACTGCCATCCGCTGTTACTTTCTTTATCCGGTAACCATCGGAAGCCTCCACATGAAATTCTACATTTGTACCGGCTTCGATATCTTCTACGAGAGAAACACTTTCTCCATTCACCTTGACGACAGCCCCGTCACCAACCTCAAAGGAAACCGTAAAGGAATCTTTTTCCTCCTCATCAGAAGTCACTTCCGTTGAAGTCTCAGTAACTGTCTCTGTTTCAATCTCCTCTGTTTCTGTCCCCTCTTCGGAAGTCACAGCGGCGGATTCACTCTCTGTCCCGCTTTTTGTACTTTCCTCATTATCTTCGGAGGCTGTTTCCGGCTCATCCGCCTTTCCCTCTTCAGATTTCTGCGTTCCTTCCGGGACTTCTGCCTTTTCATCACTGTCTGATGAAGCTGCAGAGGTCTCTTCCACTGTCTTTTTTTCATTTGCATCGGATGCCGAAGCACTCGACACTTCGGTCGCTGATTCTACTTCCGCGGCATTAACAGTCACGCTGTCATTTCCTAACGTAGTAGCAACCAGAACAAAAACCAGCAAAAATGCCCAGAATCTTTGTAATGACTTTGCCCTTTTCATTCCACTTTCCCCTCTCTTTTTTACAATGCTTGTTAAAATTAAAATTGTCCTCACCAACTTTTCCTTCTTCACCATCTGACCTGCGGACAATGAATGAAGTTTTACACCTGCTCTGTATGTTTATATTCTGCTCTTCCCGCTCTTTTCTGCCTCCTTGTCTTCTCATATCTGCATATTGGGTTTCAGCCTACTGTTACGGGAGAACCTCTGCGGAAACATGAATCCGGCCTGTTAATATCGAATTCATAAATCAAATCTCCCCCATTAATAACTCAAGTATAATGATCAGGGTGTTACATCAAGTGTTACAAACCTAAATTAAGGATACTATTTTCCCTTTTTAAGTAAAATTTATAGAAGACAGCAGCTTTCCCCTCTGCTTTCGCATATATCAAACACCAATCCCGTAATGGTGATAAGCCGTTTGACACATGCAAAGATTCGGCTGCTAAAAATGCGCACATAAAAAGACCGCCCGGATTTCTCCGAACGGCCTTTTTATGTATGGACTTATTTTTCTTCTTTTTTACGTTTCTTTGCTGTAATTCCCAATGTCAGAATGGCTCCCATTATAAGGAATGACCATCCGGCTATCGGTGCGGTATCTCCGGTTCCGGGTCCCTTGCTTTCGCCGAGAACTCCTACTTCAGGAGGTAACGCTTCTCCGAGAACTCCTACTTCAGGCTGTACAGGTACTAATGCTTCTCCCAGTACGGCTGTTGTTGCTGTAGGTGTGCCAGGTGTCGGGTCGGGTCCAGGTCCAGGTTCGGGGCCGGGTTCATTAATTACCGCCCACTGAGCATATACCACAAGCCCGCCTTCTATTGCCAATTTATTGCCTGGCTGATATACTGTTGTTCCTGCTGCATCGATTCCCCAGCCAGTAAAATTATGGCCGTCATAATTGAATCCGTTGGCAAGCAGTGCCACCTCATATTCAACCGGATAGATATTGGAATCTACAACACTTCCGCTTCCTCCGTTGCCAACATAGGTAACAGGATATTCTATGTAATCGGGAATCTCATCCGGACCGCCTTCAGGGCCATTTTCATCAATTGCCCATACGGCATATACCGTGATGTTAGTTTCGCCCATCTTGATAGTGCTTCCAAGAATATCAGCGTTGTCTTCTGCTTCCTGGCTTTCTATCAAAGCAATCGGAGTTTCACTCCAGCCAAGGAATATTGCTTTTTCCCGATACAATCCTCCTGCTCCCATCAAGGTGATATCTGCATCAAAATCGTATTCATTATCATCTGTGGGAACACTGCCGGAACCACCATTTTCATTATAAACTATGCTTCCGGTTACCTTCAGGGTACCATCAACTGTTTGGATGGTGTAGTAATCTGTTACATCGATCTCACCATTCATAACAGAAGGATTAACCACCTTATTGTCACTGCTTCCGACTGTTGTCTGGCTGCCTTCCACTGTATACTTCAGAGTATCTGTCTCAGCCAGTAACTTGTCATCTACTTCAGCCGTATCGTTAGTTAACGGAGTTCCATCATAAGGTTTTGAATCACTTGCTGCAGTAATCATAATAACCCGATCTTCTGCATTATTATTTGTTACTTCCAAAGTACCGAATACTTTGGTTATTTCATAATTCGATTCTTTGGTTTTTTGGGTCAAATCATAAGTAAAGGTATTAGATGATTTTCCTTCAAAGGTCTGACTGCCGGTTACAGTATAGTCTGCGCCTTCTTCCTTAACGAAACCATCCTGACTTTCAATAACTGTATTATTGGTCAGCGGTGTTCCGTCGTATTCTTTACTATCATCTGCAGAAGTCAGGGTGACTTTACGTGCGGTGACTTCAAGAATACCATTTTCTGTGGAGATATTGCCATAGTTAGCAGTTACATCCTTGGTGCCGCGCATTACTCTAACTTTCGTTACTACATTATCAGTTTTTCCTGCATCTGTAATGCTTCCTTCTACCGTAACTTCAAGTTTATCACCTTCTACAGGCAATACGGGAGTACTATATGTATTGTTGGTTAACGGATTTCCGTCATACTTCTTACTGTCACTTCCTGCTGTAACTACAATCGCGGCCATATTCTTTGTTACTTCCAGCTTGCCTTCGACCTTAGTTATGTCATAATTTGCTTCTTTTGCTCCGTTAGCCAGCCGGTATTCAAAAATATTGAATGAACTTCCCACATCTGTTTGGGATCCATGTACTATCAAGGTTGCGTCTTCCTTGCCCACAAAACCATCTCCGCTAATTGCTACGTTGTAATTAATTAACGGAAGGCCGTCATACACCTTACTGTCACTAGCAGAGGTCAGAGTAACTTTACGCTTTTCAACCGTTAATTTACCATTTTCAGTTGAAATATTACCGTAGTTCGACGTTACATCTGCGCCATTACGTATTACTTTAACACTGGTTACTACATTATCTGTACTGCCCGCATCTGTGATACTGCCGGTTATCATAACCTCAAGTTTATCACCCTCAACAAGTTTTCCTGAGCCGATGTACTCATTCCGGCTTAATGCAGTACCGTCATATGTCTTAGTGGCATCTAATGCCTTTACCTTAATCTCTGTGAGATTTTCAGTTACTGTCAGAGTACCTTCCTTTACAGTTATATTGTAGTTACCGGCCTTCGTTCCCGTATATAAAGCATATGTAAAGGCATTTCGAGAATTTCCTACATCTGTCTGGCTTCCGGTTACTGTATAGGATGCCCCTTCGCCATCTATAAAGCCATCTTCGGTTTCTAATACTTCATGATTCGTCAGCGGTTTTCCATCATATGCTTTACTGCCGGAACCTGAAGTCATGGTCACATTCCGCTTGTTAACGGTAAGTGTTCCGGGAACCCTGGTAATATTGCTGTAGCTGCTTGTTACATCCAGGCTTCCCCGCATTACCTTGCATGTGGTTATAATATTATCAGAATACCCCGCATCGGTCTGGCTTCCTGTAACTGTAACTTTAAGTTCATCTCCTTCTTTCAGTTCTCCTGTATAGCTGAACCCACCGTCTGTCAACGGAGTTCCATCATACTTTTTATCTGCACTGTTTGCAGTAACTATAATAGTATCTTCTGTGGGTATTACTGTAAGCTTACCCAAAATTGGTGTAATATCATAATTATCCGCCAGTGTATTACGTTTTAAATCATAGGTGAAAGTATTATCAGTAGTTCCGCTTTCCGTCCGGCTTCCAGTTACTGTATAAACTGCACCTTCTCCTTTGGCGAAACCATCAGCTCCTACTGTCACATTCTTATTCGTCAGAGGAGTTCCGTCATATACTTTACTGTCGGTTGCAGATGTCAGGGTTACACTACGTTTTGTTATGGAAAGCTTTCCGTCATATTTTTTAATATCTGCATAACTTTCCGTTACATCTACAGTACCACGCATCACATTTACATCAATTACTTTGTTAAGTACATCGCCTGCATTGGTAATACTTCCTTCTACCGTAACAACAAGCTCGTCACCACTCACAAGTGTCCCGTTTCCCGATCTTATATAACGGTTAGCTGTCAAAGGTGTGCCATCATACTTCTTGGTATCCGTTACTGCTGTAATTATAATTTCACCAAGCTTCTTAGTTACTGTAAGTGTCCCTTCAACCTTTGCTATCTCATAATTGGCTGTCTTTGTTCCATCCTTCAGGCTATAAGTAAAGGTATTATCAGAACCTCCGGCGACCGTCTGGCTTCCGGTTACCTTATAGTCAGCACCTTCTCCTGAAACAAATCCATCTCCGCTTACTATTACATTACTATTGGTTAATGGCGTTCCATCGTACTCTTTGCTGTCAGTTGCAGATGTCAGCGTGACATTACGTTTATTAACTGTAAGAAGCCCGTCTATTGTGGCTATATTTCCATAACTGGAAGTAACATCCACTCCTGCATTCGTAATTTTATAGGAAACTATTGCGTTAGTCTGCGTACCTACATTTGTAATACTGCCCTCTACTACCGCTTTAAGAACATCTTTGCCCATCAGTTTCCCTGTCACAGTATATGTGGCCTTTGTCAGAGGCGTTCCGTCATATTTTTTACTGCCGTCATCTGCTGTAATTTTGATTTCAGCCTTATATTGCTCTACTGTCAGAAGACCTTCTTCCATGGAAATCTTATAATTTGCAGCATTTGTATTACTGTACAGAGTATAGCCAAACTTATTTTTTGAACTTCCCGCTGCAAGCTGGCTCCCTGTCACAGTATAATCAGCGCCTTCTCCAACGACAAAGCCATCTCCGCTTACTTCTACATTACTATTGGTTAATGGTGTTCCATCATACACTTTGCTGCCGCTGCCTGATGTGAGCTTAACGTCACGTGACGTTACCGTAAGTTTTCCAACTTCGGTGTCTATATTATAATTCTGGGTAACATTCACTGTCCCGCGCATTACCTTATAGCTTGTTACCTTATTATCCGAAGTTCCCGCATCTAACTGTGATCCAGAAACAGTGGCAGTCAAAGCATCACCCGGCCGTAAAATATTTTGAGTATATGAATATCCGGAATTCGTTAATGCCGAACCATCATACATTTTGCTGTCGGAATCAGCTGTAATAGTAATTTTAGCTGTCGGATATACCTCTTTCCAGTTCGCAGTGAATACCAGATTACCATAAGATCCTGTGGAAATAACGGTATTCATAGGATCATGAGGTTTTCCCTCTGTTGTTGTTACGCTGCAGGTCCATCCTGTAAACTCATAATATGGTTTGCTGGGATTTACCAGGGTAATATCCTTATCCGTCGTTTTGTAAGAAGAAGGATTAGGATTCACTGCTGCTCCATTCCAGGTAGTTCCTTCTACATTAACATAAGTAATACTGTAGCTCTTAGCTGAACACTCGAAAACAAATTCAGTGGTCTGGCCAACGAGCATATCTTTTGTTAATCTTGCAGGAGTAATCACATATCCCGGAGCTTTTTCTGCATCGGCGGTTACTGTTAATATGTTATCTGTAGTTGTCAAATTATCAGATTTGAATAAAACCTTATTGTTATTATCAACATCGATATATTTGACAACATATGTAAAGTTCACAGAACCGATTTTGTGGTAATAGAAAGTAATTACGTTCTTATCTGCTTCTGCGGATAAATTAATAGATAATATTCTGTTTTCCACAAAATAGTCTTTTACATTTACTGCAGTAGCTACTACATTCTTACCAACCTGGCCTTTAATGGGAGCACTGTCCGGATGAATACTCTTTCCTGTAGCTCTGTCCAAATACCGGATTGTATAAGATGTTTCGGTATTCATTTTCCAATGTGCATATATTTTTGTATTGGATGTAATAGGTTTTGCAAAGTCAAACAGTTTTGCATTATCCGCTGCCGAATCATACCATCCGGTGAAAGAATATCCGTTTCTTGTGGGATTCTCAATAGGCGCTACTGTTTCTCCCCAAGGTACGTTGACATCTTGTATTGTTTTTCCTTCTGAAATAAAGCTTACCTTATATTCCGGCGCGATCCACTTCGCATATAGCGCCAGATTCGCTTTAGGCATAGTAGTCTTAGTAAGGTCTATCCTTGCGCCTTCACATGCGCTGTTGTCATACCATCCGCCAAAGGTAAATCCTGCTTTTCCTGCCGGTGCGGTCGGTGTGTAATTGTATGTTGCTAATGAATAGCCATATTTTACTTTCTGCGTTTTGTCCGTAGAAGTAGAGCCATTGTAGAATTCCAATGTATATGACTTTCTGTCGTAGTAAAAATAATAATGACTTCCACTATTATGGGCTTTACCCGTATTTTTGGTATATCCTTCAATTTCCTTTTGGGTCAGTGCATTAGCATAAACTTCAGACACATATTTGGTATCTTCTTCGTAACCACCGCCATTTACTTTTTCAAAAAAATAATGTCCGGTAACCATGTATGAACTACCCGTCCAAGTCGCACTAAATGTTCTTGACGCATTATTGGTATGGGATAAAGGCACCTCATTATCACCTATAATGAGACGTTTCGTAGCAATACTGCTGCCCCATGTGGCGAAATAGCAATTCTTATTATTACCATACGTTCCTGATACATTTTGAGCCCCAGGCCATACTGCGGATACATCCTGACCATATTTTGCTTTAAATGTATATTCACTTCCGGTATAATTTCTACCACCAATAGATATTTTCCCATTTACAGAATAACTGTCCCAGCTATAATCAGGTCTATAATTAGTTGCCACATTAAAGATAAATTGATACACATTCAGATCATAATATACCCTTACTTCAGCAGTTCCATCTGCCTTTGCAATTACATTACTATCATACTTTACATAATGATAGTGATCAACTCCAAGATATTTGTCAGTAATATAACTCTTCGGAAGAGTTATTGTATCCCCTGTCAACGGTGCATTATCGCTTGAGTCCTTTACATATTCTGTCTTAATATAACGATCATGATTTCCCGGTGCACCATTAATATCTTCCGCTAAGTAAATTATAGAATATCCAACCTTCTTTGCTACCCACTTAGCATAAAGAGTTGTATCTTCTGTTAATGTAATTGTTCTGCCAGCTTTTTGAGTCAGTTCTTTATTAAGATACCATCCTTCCAAATCATAACCGGCTTTAGTAGAAGCATTAGTTCCCTTTACGGTCATTGTCTGCTCATATTTACCTGATTCACGGGGCACATAAGTTCCGCCGTTTGCATCATAGGTAAGCCAATAAGTATTTCTGTCATAATTAATGGTAATAACTATGTCTTCTTTATTTAATACTTCATTGGTAATTTCACCTGCTGTAAAGCCAGGTACATCCAGTGCCGCCGCCTGGGTCAGTTCGCCATATGTTCCACTTAACGACTGTGTTCTTTTATTATCAACGACATAATTATTATTATTTACATTTTGGAAAGCATGCTTAACTGTATATACTATAGTATTTGCCTTATATGTAACAGAAATGGTTCTGCTTCCCTCACCGCTATAGCTGCCGCTCAATGTCTTTCCGTCAGAAGAAAGCGTAACATCAGTATCTGTAATACTCGCCTTATAGCCTTCCTGCTGCGGTACGGAAATACTGAAAGTATTCTTCGCAGGATCTTCATCCACCAGATACTTACCTGTAAAGTCATTTGTTACTGAAGAACCGTCTTCAAAAGAGAATTTAACAGTAACACTGTAATATTTTCCTTCCGGTACGATTCCCGGGTTATCTTCATCCAGGTTTCCGAGATAAATAGTCCTGAATTTAGGCCCGTTATCCACTATCTTCCAACCGTCTGCAACTTTGTAATGGATTTCCGCATAGCCTACACCTGCTTCATTGAAATCCTCTTTGCTTAAGGTATCGGAAGATGTCATAACCATACCGTCACGTTTGAATTCATATTTCGCCACACTGAATTTTCCGTCAGTGAAATCGGAATCCTTTAAAACTACCGCATCGTCTGCTCTGTGATAGCTTCCTTTATCTGTATCAAGAAAATGTTCCACATACAGAGTATATGTTTCTTCTTCCGAGTCCGTAATCGTAACATCAACTGTCTTATCTGCATCACCGGTATAAGTATAAACACCATCTGCTGCGGAAAGTTCTTTTCCATCAACAGAAACAGCTACTGTACTGTCTGCATTTTCTGCAGCGACTTTAAATTTAACTTCTTTATTGACTTCAGCAGTCAGGCTGCTGATTTCCTTATCATTGGCATCTGTTACTTTTCCGTTTCCAAGAACATTAAAAGTAAGAGTGTAATTTTCTTCCTTTTCCTGTTCACTGAAATCCACTGTAACATTCTTATCTGCATCTACAGTGATTTCATAAGTACCATTAGAAGTTCCTATCTCGTTTCCGTCTACTTTAACAGATACTTTACTGTCTGCATCATCAGCTTCTACATTAAATTTGAGGCTGCTTCCTGCATCAGCTGTTATATCTCCGATAGCGTTTCCATCTTCGTCTGTAACACGTCCATTACCGTTAACATGGAAAGAAACCGTATAAGCTGAAGCTTCTTCTCCTTCTGTCGTACTCTCAGTTTCTGAAGAAGTTTCCGTCGTGCTTTCTGTTTCATCCACAGATTCCGTACTCTCAACAGACTCTGTATTTTCTACAGATTCCGAATTTTCGGAGGTATCGGTTTCTGTACTCTCTGCAGATGTTTCAGTATTTGAGACCTGAGGGCTTTCGGATTCCTCCGGTTTTTCCTCATTTTCTGAACTCTCTGACTGCGATATGGAAGGGCTTTCCTCCTTATTATCACTTTCAGATGTGGAAACCGATTCCGGTTCACCCGCTTCTTCCGTTACCGATTGTACTTCCGCGGCATTAACAGTCATACTGTCATGTCCCAACGTAGTGGCAACCAGAACAAAAACAAGCAAGAACGCCCAAAATCTTTGTAATGACTTTGCCTTTTTCATTCTTCTTTCTCCTCTCTTTTTAAACAACTCTGAACTAAAACCCCTGAATTTCCTAACTGCTTTTACCTTCTTCTTCATCCAAAGCGCTGTCGATAAGCTTTATCAATTCCAAGGCGCTCCGGAAATGCTTTGTAACTCCCCTCTCCGTCCAGGATATGGAGCCCTGCCATGTGGCATTCTGTCTGCTGGTTACCCGGACAATAAAGGAAGCTTTGTGTCCTACCAGATTTTTACTATCCTGCTCATCCCGCACTGCTTCGCCTCCTTGTCTGCTCCTGTTTGAAAAATTGTTTCAGTATACTGTCCCGGGTTACTGCATGAGGAAATTTAAAATTATTAACGGATACGTCTAACTTTATAATTCATATCTCCCTCATCATTAACTTGAGTATAACTATCACCACGTAACACCAACCGTTACATTTTTTGAAATAATGTTACAATTTCAAATTTTTTTTATTGCACAAAAAAAGACAGAACAAACACCCGGATTATTCCAGGCGTTCATTCTGTCTCAATATTTCTTATTACTTATTTTATTTTCATATCAGTCCCAAAGGGAATTCGTCTTGGTAAAAGTTATATTCTCTTTCGGCAGGCTGTCTTCAGCTGCGGGCTGCACCTTGTATTCTATAGCGGCACGGGCCTTCAGGCCAAAGCTGAGGAAGCGTCCGTCAATCCTGTGCTGAATGATCACACAGTCCTCCAGGCGAAGCCCATTCAGCAGCATCAGGTACTGATTCATTCCATAACGTGTATAAAAATCACCCTTCCTCAGGGAAGTTCCTATGGCCAGTTTCAGCTTTTCCATGTATTTTTCCAGCTTTACCTCATCGGTAAGGGGGCGCCCTTCCCGATCTACCATGGTACACAGCATAAGATAGGCTGACTGCCCGTTACGTTCCAGCATTCGGCATACTATATGATAGCAGTCGGTAAAACCAGGATAAGTACAGAAATAAGCTCCGGACTGGAATTTTTCTTCCTGAAGCCCTTGTTTGATATCAGTCATAACCACCGCATGATACTGAACCTTGTCGCTCATGGCATGGAATCTTTCCACCATTTCCTCCGACGGAGTAAGGCCCAGCTCTTCAAAATAGAAGGTGGTTGCTTTTTCATACACTTCCATTGCTTCCTTGAAACGTCCCAATGACATAAGACAGTCAATCTGAAGAAGATAAAACTCCTCATAGGGATAATAACGGCAGGCCTGCTCACTCAATTCCAGAAGTTCCTCATGCCTGTCCTGCTTCAGCAGAATAATCTCCGCTTCCTTCAGACATTCAAAATATTTTTTCTGGTAATCCGCACAGGCTATCGCCACCCATTCTTCCCCGCCAAGCTCCGGCAGGAAATCACCTTGATATACACGGCAGGCCTTCATGAGATAAGAAAGTTTGGTTTCTTCATCCGTTTCCATTTCTGCCTGCTCATATGCATTTACAAAAACTTCCGTATCCAGTTCTACCGGCACCTCATTTCGATCCCAGAAATAATTGCCCAGCTTAATCCGGATACAATCTGCATCCTTGAAAGCTTCTGTTTTTTTAAGATATTTGCGCAGGCGATGAGCATTAACCCGCAAAGTCACTGCCGGATCCTCCAGCACATCATTCCCATACAGCCTGTCTATCAGCTGCTTTCTGGGTATACCTGCATTCCCGGCAGCCAACACACTGATCAAAAGCTGGATCATCTTCGTCGTATTAGCATATTCCAACGGAATGGGTTCCTTCCCCTGGGAAAGACTAAAACCACCTAACATATTCACATTAATAATTTTTTTGTCTTCCATTATCCCTCTTCATTTCTATTTTTAAGCTGCGTGAGCATAATAGTTACATCCATCATAAGTTTAGTATAAAAATATTATCCTTTTTTGTCAACGAAAAGCACCATGATAAAAATAATATTCTTTTTTAACTAATCCTGAACCATCTGATTTCATGAACCTTTTCTGAAATAAAACATAAAAACTCTTTTCTGTGCTCCGGTCAGGCATTTTTCTGCTGACTTTTATGGTCAACGGCAGTATAATAAAAAATAACGATTGTACATAAGGAGGGTTTTATGAAATTTGACACCATACATCACGTGGCATTGATATGTTCTGATTATAAAGCTTCCCGGCACTTCTACGTGGATTTGCTGGGTTTTGAAATCATCAGGGAAAATTACCGGGAAAACCGGGGAGATTATAAGCTTGATCTGAAGCTGGGGGATTGTGAACTGGAGCTTTTTGCCATCCCGGGCAGCCCGACACGCCCCAGCTATCCTGAAGCCTGCGGGTTAAGGCATCTGGCCTTCCGGGTCGGCTGCATCGAAGATACGATCCGGGAGCTGCAGGAGCTTGGAATCGAAACGGAACCTGTGCGAATTGATGAGTTCACTCAGAAAAAGATGACTTTTTTCAAGGATCCGGATGGGCTTCCTCTGGAACTGCATGAATAAGGGAATGGCGGGGCTATGCCAACGCCCCGCCATGGAATTCACATTCATAGACCTTTTGGTTTCTGTAATAGATCTCTTCCCTTCCCTGAAACCACTGCATGTTTCCCTGCTGTGAACAGTGGTAAACATATTCCCCTTTCCGGTAGAGCTCCGGCCCGCGGAAGGGGGTTTCTTTTTGCACATGGGAAAGAGCCTCTTTTAAGAACCGGGAGTTAAAGCCGTCCGCCAGAATACGTCCGGCATAATTCATTGACCAGATCGGTACTCTTTTATCCTGCTGCTTTTCCCAGACCGCTTCTTCTCCTGAAAAGGCTGTCCCTCCCAGATAGGTATCCAGGTATAAAAAATCCTCATCTTCATAAATGAAATCATGGGAAAGGGGACGGCAGGGCTGTTTTTCTTCCGCACCGTTCCCCGCATAGGGGGGGGGGGGGGGGGGGGGGGGGGGGGGGGGGGGGGGGGGGGGGG
>OLQH01000211.1_pt1 | contig 68954 bp, 65 predicted proteins | sample 1672671 | NCBI WGS metagenome assembly OLQH01 (sample SAMEA3136712, study PRJEB25190) | human gut metagenome
CCCGCCGCCCGAATAGCCGTATAGATAAGGTTCGGCATATGTTCCACAAGTTAGCTTAACAGCTTGCAAAAGTCATATAAAATGAGATTTGAAAGGATTAGAGACTAATTATGATGAAATGCGAATGGATATTGTGTCCTGTTTGTGGGAGCAAAACCCGTAATAAAATTAGGAAGGACACTGTTTTGGAGAATTATCCCCTTTATTGTCCAAAATGCAGACAAGAAAGATTGATTAAAGTTGACAACTTGAAGATAACTGTCATCAAAGAGCCAGACGCTTAAGACGCAGAGCCGATGAAATTGTGGAACAATTCACGAATCATCGGCTCTTTTTGTTTCGTATTTGAAAGAACAAACTCACCAAATAAAAAAAACGATATTCGGGTGGGTTATTTTGTTATACCCTAAATTACCCTCTGAATTTGTTTTTAAATTTGGAGGGATTTTTTTATGTCCTTTTTTCGGGCAGTTATCTATCTGCTCATACGAAGCAAAATTTATCAATACATAGCATATCAGAGAACGGCAGGAAACCAGTTAAAAAAATTTCTGCCAGTGCAACGGTACTTCTCACCTTGAAAGTAGAAGTACAATCTCCATACAATAGAATTACTATTTCCTATAACCGTAAAGGTCACAGAGCCTTTGCGGTTTTTCTTTTGTCGATTTTTGTTGGAAAGTGCCGTAGGGCTGTTTCTGATATGCGGTGTCGTTCTCCGCCTCTCCATCTGGATTTTTTACATTTCAAAAATTCAGATGGGAGGTATTTATGGTGAAATATGCACCAAGAAAGGTATATATCAGAGAAAGTGGCGGCTATGTGGAATTATCCTACACGGAGTTCTGCCGTTGCAGGGAATCCGACCAGACCTATATGGACAAGCTGTTTATCCCCATTCAAGGCTGTCTGCTTGAAGTCGTGAGGGAGCAATACACAGACTTCTACCGTGACAAGGAACGGTGGCGTTATCTGCAAAAATTAGATACAAAGAATAGACTGCTATCTCTCGACGGATTTACGGACAGCGAGGGGAATCCTCTGGACTTTATCACTGATGAAGCGGTGGACATTGCAGAAACCGTTGTCAATGCGGTCATGGTGGACAGGCTGAAAGCCGCCCTGCCTTTGCTGTCGGATAGTGAACAGGAGCTGATACAGGCAATCTTTTTTGACGGACTTTCCGAGCGTGAAGTCGGGGCGAGGTTGGGCATAACCCAGAGCGTTGTAAACAAACGCAAAGCCAGAATCCTAATAAAACTAAGAAAGATAATAGAAAATTAAAATTTAAGGCGTTCAGCCCCCTTGTTTTTTCCTTTGGGAAGATGAGGGGGCTTTTCTCTGCCCTCTCAATCAATTCTGATTGGAGGAAGTAAGAATGGCATACAACCACGGACGGGAGGACAGGAAATGGCGTATCTGGAAAGAAGCGGAGGAAAAGCTGCTGCGTGAGTGCGGCGTTGATGAAGCGACCATTGAGCAGATACGCATGGCGGACAGGGCAGACTTCAATTCCAACAGGCGGTTTTACCGATGGACGAATGACGTTGCGGAATATCTTGAGGACATGGCAGGCAGGGAGCGGCAGGCGGAAGTGGGTACGGTTGCGGAGTTACTGGAAGAGATTGAGAGCGAAAATCTCTATCAAGTATTAGTCACGGTGGACGGGCGTACCTTGAAAATCGTCCTGCTGAAAATGCAGGGGTATTCCACAAAGGAGATTGCCCCGCTTGTGCATTTGACGACTGGTGCCATCTATGCGAGGTTAGACCATCTGCGGAAGAAGCTGCGGAAAATTTTATAGCTTCTAAAACAGCCTGCCATCCTGCGGGCTACTGGGTGAGGGATGGAAATCCCCTCACTCATTTTTTGCAGGAGGACAACAGGATGGCATACAGGGTTAAGGCATACACGCTTCGGGAGGAATCCACGGAAAGCGGCACAAGGTATTTTATCAGCTTTAAGGACGGGCAGGGCAAATCCCACGAGTTGGAAGTGTCGGAACAGTTCTTTATGGAGTTTCGGCAGATGGAGCGCAGGAACAGGAATCTTTTCTAATGGGACGAGCGGCACAGGGAGTTTAACGAGGTATGGGACGAAACCCTTTACAGACGGGCGTTGCGTGTGCCTAAGAGCCTTGATGAACGCATGGTTGAGGAAGAACGGAATGAAACGCTCTATAAGGCGGTTGGGAGCCTTCCAGAGATACAAAGGCGGCGTTTCCTGCTCTACTACGAGTATGAGTTCAATTTTTACCAAATCGCCGCTATGGAGCATTGCACCGCTTCGGCAATACAGAAATCTGTTGCGATTGCAAAGGAGAAAGTAAAGGCGGAAATTGAAGAAATATCTCCAACCGTGACCGACACCGCCCGAAAAAGAAATCTGTTTTTTATTTGTGTGGGATTGGCGGCATTACATACTCTCACTTTTTTCCGTGGGAGTAAATCTATTTTTAAGGAGGTCAACGCCTATGTGCAACGAAAACAAAGACACCGCCCGAAAGGAGGAAAGCCATGCAGAAGTTACAGACAGTCAACGCCGAAACGCTCCTTTATGAACCGCTTGAGAAACCATCCTTTGTGGTGGACAGCCTTATCCCGACAGGCTTATCGCTGTTCTGCGGCTCACAGAAGATAGGCAAAAGCTGGCTCATGCTGAAGCTATGCTTATGCGTGTCGCAGGGAATCCCTTTATGGGATATGCCGACAATGGAGGGCGATGTGCTTTACCTCTGCCTTGAGGACACGTTCTGCCGCATACAGGACAGGTTATTTCGTTTGACGGACGAAGCAAGCGGGCGGCTCCACTTTGCCGTGGCAAGCTGCAAGCTGTCAGACGGTCTTATCGTGCAGCTTGAAGATTATCTGAAAGATTACCCAGACAGCAGGCTCATTGTCATTGATACCTTGCAGAAAGTCCGTACAGCTTCAAAAGACAATGCCTATGCAAGCGACTATGGGGACATCTCCCTCATCAAAGACTTTGCCGACAGGCACTCTCTGGCGGTCATTGTCGTACACCACATCCGAAAGCAGAATGACAGCGACGTGTTCAACAAGGTGTCTGGGACGACAGGATTAACGGGGAGTGCGGACGCTACCTTTGTTCTGGAAAAGGAGAAACGTGCGTCTGACACCGCCAAGCTGTATGTGACGGGCAGGGACACGCCTTATCAGGAATACACGCTGCGTTTCCGTGATTGCCGTTGGGAGCTTGTGGAGCGGAAAACGCAGGAGCAGCTTGCGAAAGAAACGATACCAGATGTCCTTTTTCGGTTGGTGGATTTTATGAGGGATAAGGAAGAATGGATAGGCACGGCAACGGAACTGTTAGCCGCTATGGGGGAAACGGAAACCATACCCACGGTGATTACGAAATGGCTGAATGAATACCGCACCACATTTTTAAGCGAGAACCGTATCTGCTACCAGTACAGCCGCAGGAAAGACGGCAGGCGGATTGCCCTTGCAAGGAGGGCGGGTGACAGCGGTGATGGTGGTGACAGCGATATTAGGATACCCCCCTGTTACTGTCATTGACGCTTAAAGCCATGTAAAGCTGGCGGCTCTGCCCTGCGGGTGACAGCAGTGACGGTGGTGACAGTGATTTTAGGATACCCTGCCGCTGTCATCCCTACGGGAGAACACCCCGTAAACGCAAAATGCAGGCGTGAGATTTACTCGCCCTTTTCGGTCGTGTAAAACCACCCCTGCGGTCAGAAAAATCATTCCGATTTTTCCGACTGCGTTTACAGGGTGTAACACACTACACTTTGCCCTGCAAAGTCGTGTGCCAGACGTTCCCTCTGGACTCCCTTAAGGCAGGGCTGTGCCCTGCTATCCTACGCCTTACGGCTTCGGATAAAAGAATGGCGGCATGACGGTGACGGCTCTTGCGAGGGGGGTATCCCAAAAACACCGTCATCATCGACATGACCGTCATGCAGGGGGTGAGGGTGACAGTTGCGGCAGTCGGCAGGGGGTATCCCAAAACTGCTGTCACCACCGTCACCGCTGTCACCCCAAAGGACGGTCACCCGCCGAAAGAAAGGAGGAATCCGCCTATGCCTTATGCAATCCTGCGTTTCCAGAAACGAAAAGCGGGCGGCGTTGCGGCTTGTGAACGCCACAACGAGCGGAAGAAAGAAGCCTACAAAAGCAACCCAGATATAGATATGGAACGCTCTAAAAACAATTACCATCTCATAGCACCACCAAAGTACACCTACAAGAAAGAGATTAACCGCATGGTAGCCGAAGCGGGGTGCAGGACAAGGAAAGACAGCGTGATGATGGTGGAAACGCTCATCACAGCTTCACCAGAATTTATGAACCAGTTACCGCCCGAAGAACAAAAAGCGTATTTCCAGACGGCTCTTGACTTCATTTCGGAGCGTGTTGGAAAGCAGAATATCCTCTCCGCTGTCGTCCATATGGACGAGAGAACGCCCCATATGCACCTCTGCTTTGTGCCGATTACGCCAGACAATAAGCTGTCAGCGAAAGCTATCTTAGGCAACCAGAAATCATTATCCGAGTGGCAGACCGCCTACCATGAGCGGATGTCCTCACGGTGGAATCAGCTTGAACGGGGGCAGTCCTCAATGGAAACCAAGCGGAAACACGTCCCCACATGGCTCTATAAATTAGGCGGCAGGCTTGATAAACAGTATGAAGAAATCGTGTCTGCCCTATCCGACATCAACGCCTTTAACGCAGGGAAGAAAAGGGATAAAGCGTTAGATTTACTCTCTGCATGGCTGCCAGACGTGGAGAAATTCTCTAAGGAAATCGGGAAACAGCAGGCGTATATCGACAGTTTGAAAGAGAGAATTGGGCAGGAATCAGACTATGCGGGGCGTATGCGTGATGAAAAGTACGAGCAGGAACTAAAGGTGCAGAAAGCGAATCAGAAGATATTTGAATTGCAGAGAACCAACGAGCAGATGGGGCGGCTGCTGTCAAAAATACCGCCCGAAGTGTTGGAAGAATTGCAGAAAAATCATAGAAGCAGAGCGAAAGAAAGGTAGATATGTGAATGAAGAAACAGGATTTTAAGGTGTTAAAGACCAAAGACTTGTACCCGTTCCCCGACAATCCGTTTCATGTGGCAGAAGATGAAACACTGTCAGAGTTAGCGGAAAGCATCAAGGAATTTGGCATTGTCACGCCGATAATCACACGCCCGAAAGAGGACGGGGACGGTTATGAAGTGATTGCAGGACAGCGGCGTGTCCGTGCTTCTGAACTTGCAGGGATAAATACCGTGCCTGCGTTTGTCCTGCCCTTAGACCGTGACCGAGCCATCATCACCCTTGTAGACAGCAATTTGCAGCGTGAGAATATCCTGCCATCGGAGCGGGCGTTTGCTTACAAGATGAAATCCGAAGCCATGAAGCGGCAGGGTTTCCGCACAGACTTAACCTCGTCACAAGTTGTGACGAAGTTGCGGACGGACGACAAGGTGGCACAGGGCTTCGGCGTGGGCAGGATGACCGTGCAGCGTTTTATCCGCCTGACGGAACTGATACCGCCGATTTTGCAGATGGTGGACGAGGGGAAAATCGCCCTCACGCCTGCGGTGGAACTGTCCTTCTTGAAGAAAGACGAGCAGGAAAACCTCTTTGCCACGATGGAGAGCGAAGAAGCAACGCCCTCACTCTCACAGGCACAGCGGATGAAACAGTTAAGCCAGAGCGGGCGGCTTGACATGGATACGATATTTGCGATTATGACGGAGGAAAAGGGCAACCAGAAAGAAACCTTGAAAATCAACACAAGCAAGCTGAAAAAATACTTTCCGAAGAACACAACGCCGAAGCAGATGGAGGAAACCATCATCAAACTTTTGGAGCGTGAGTTGCAGAGGAAACGCAACCGTGACAGCCGCTAATCTTCTTTTTTCGGGAAGTAAATACAGAGAGTTGAGGTATGGAGAATGAGAGAAATCCAGTATGAAATCGTAAAGGAAATCGCAGTATTGTCTACGGGCGACAGTGGCTACACAAAGGAAATCAATCTCATTTCATGGAATGGGAAAGAGCCGAAGTATGACATCCGCAGCTTTTCCCCGAACCGTGAAAAGTGCGGCAAGGGAATCACGCTGAACGCTGATGAAGCGGCGGCACTCCTTAAAGCATTACAGAAAGAATTAAACAGCGAGGATTAATGGTATCTGATTGGCAGGGCGGGGACATTTCCAAACTCTTCCCTGCCCTGTCTGGAAAGGAAGATTTAAGTATGGGCGAGGATAAGAAAGCAGATAAAAAGAGAAAGCGTATCGTGCCAAAAGCACCAGTGCAGATGATAATCAGCCGTGAATATGTCGGCACACAGACCGTTACAGAAGCGTTTGTCCCGATTATCTCCGAGGATATTCGGAAGAAGATTGCCGAGGGCGACACCTTCGACAATGAGGGGCTGTCCGCTTAGAATGTACGCAATGGGACATGAAAACAGATAGGACAGATACGGAGGTTTTACAGTATGGCAGGAATCAAAGAAGAAAAGAAAATCTATTTAGTCGGCATTTATTGCCGCTTATCTAAAGACGATGGTACGGATAACGAGAGTGCGAGCATTGCGACACAGAAATCCATCCTCACGGATTATGTGAAAAAGCAGGGATGGCACATAGCAAAAACGTATGTGGACGATGGTTATTCTGGTACAAATTTCCAAAGACCAAGTTTCCAGAATATGATAAAAGACATTGAAAGCGGTCTGATAAACTGCGTGATTACGAAAGATTTATCCCGTCTGGGGAGAAACTATCTTGATTGTGGGTTATATCTGGAAGTTTTCTTCCCAGAGCATAACGTGAGGTATATAGCGGTCAATGACGGCGTAGATACCTTGAATAAATCTGCTATGGACATCACGCCTTTCCGCAACATTTTAAACGAAATGTATGCCGCTGACATATCTGTTAAGATAAAATCGGCATATCGGGCGAGGTTTCAACAGGGGAAATTCATGGGAACTACCGCCCCTTATGGCTATATCAAAGACCCTGCCGACCACAACCATCTGCTGATAGATGATAAAGTGGCACATGTTGTAAAAGAGATATTCGACCTTGCATTAAAAGGGAATGGAGTTGCCAAAATTTGCAGACATCTTAATAAACAGCATATCCTACGCCCTGCCGCTTATGCGGCGGAGCGTGGCGAAACAGGCTTTGAACGTCATTTTGAGGGGAACGAGGACAAACGCTATATTTGGAGTGGGAACAGCGTGAGGAGCATTTTAAGAAGCCCGATATATGCGGGAAATCTTGTAGGCTACAAACGGATTGCCGCCAATATGAAAAGCAAGAAACGCCCCTCTAAGCTGCCCGAAGAATGGGAAGTGATACCCAATACCCATGAGGGAATAGTCACGCAGGAGGAATTTGATATTGTCCAACAGCTTATTACAAGTCGTAGGCTTCCACAGAACAAGGGAGGATTTGTAAATATTTTTGCAGGCGTTATCAAGTGTGTGGACTGCGGATGTGCTCTGCGGGCAATGAACGTACACAGGAGGAAACGCCCAGAGATTATCGACTGTGTACAGTATTCATGTAATAATTATGCAAGAAACGGAAGAAGCGAGTGTAGTGCCCACAATATAGAAGCAAGGGATTTATTCAATGCCGTTCTTGCCGACATCAACTGTTTTGCGGATATGGCAGTGAATGATGAAAAGGCGGTCAGGGCCATAGAAAAGCGGCTCACGGAAACAGACCAGAGCAGGGCGAAAGCATTAGAGAAAGAACGTAAGAAGCTGAACAAACGCCTTGCGGAACTGGACAGGCTGTTTTCCTCTCTCTACGAGGATAAGGTCATGGAGCGTATTACCGAGCGGAATTTTGAGATGATGTCGGGGAAATACCAGAAAGAGCAGCTTGAAATTGAAGCAAGGCTGAAAGAGGTGACGGAAACTCTTAATGAAAGCTACGAGAAATCACGGGGAATCCGTGACTTCCTCGCCCTTATCCGAAATTATCAAGGCTTAAAAGAACTGGATGCAACAGTTATAAACGCACTCATAGACAAGATACTTGTTTCGGAGCGTGAGAAGATGGCAGACGGAACAGTGAAGCAGGAAATCAAGATTTACTATAAATTCATCGGCTTTGTCGATGAATTACATATCATACCTACAAAACGGTGGGCAGCAATGCCCGCTAAAAATTGTACGGTGTGCGGCGTTGAATATGTCCCGGGCTCTGGTGCATCAAGGTATTGTCCTGCTTGTGCCAAGAAGATACGGAGGGAGAAATCAAACGAGAGCAAACGCAGGAGCAGAGAACAGAAAAGGATAGCATGTATGAACTGTCCGCAAAAAATGACCGACTGATGCCGGACGAGAAGGTGAATTGATTTTTCGACTGGTCTATTATCAAGCAGGCTGCAAGAAGCCATTTAAAAGATTATGGATCAGTTCCATGGAAGATGAAGCAATTAAAGAAGGTTTTGACAATCTGAGAGAGGGCAGCGATTACGATAATTTGTATGAAGCTGCCCTTTGTCGTTCCAAAGCAGATTGGCTTGTGGGAATTAATGGAACCAGATTATTTACCACTTTGTATAACAACAGGCTGACAGTTGGAAGAGTGCAGACACCGACACTTGCTATGGTCGTTGAACGAAATAAGCAGATTACAGAATTCCAAAAGCAGAAGTATTTCAATGTACATTTGAAAGATGGAAAGCTGGAAGTTCATAAGGAGAAGATCTTCGATGAACAGGAAGCGAAAAAGATTCAGGAAAAATGCAATGGTGCAGATGCAGTCGTAAAGTCAGTGGCAAAAGCAGAGAAAAATATAAATCCACCGAAATTGTATGACTTAACGACCTTGCAGAGAGAAAGTAACCGATACTTTGGCTATACGGCACAGAAAACATTGGATTATACACAAAGCCTCTATGAACAGAAACTGGTCACTTATCCGAGAACAGACAGCCAGTATCTGACAGAGGATATGAAAGAGACAGCCGAAAACATGGTGCTGGCGGTTCAGATGGCCTTTGATTTTGGGTCATTTCCACCGAAAGATTATGATGTGAACCGTGTGATCAATAACAGTAAGGTCACAGATCATCATGCGATCATTCCAACGGCAGAAATCCAAAAGCAGGATCTGTCGAAACTCTCTCAGGGAGAAAGAGATATTCTGATTCTGATCAGTCAGCGATTGCTCTGTGCAACAGGAGAAAAACAACGCATTTCCGAAACAGAGATCAAGGTGGAGTGTGCTGGAGAAGAATTCCAGACGAAGGGCAAGATGGTTCTGGAGATGGGATGGAAATCCTATGAAATGGAATTTAGAAACCGTCTGAAAAACAAGTCCAAAACAGAGGCAAAGGATGAGGTTCTTCCATTAGTTGCAGAAGGAGATGTTTTGCATGGGGTTACGGTAACGAAGACAGAGCATTTTACAAGTCCACCGAAACAGTATACAGAAGACACATTACTTTCAGCTATGGAAACTGCAGGAAATGAGGATTTTGATGAAGATACAGAAAAGAAAGGCCTGGGAACACCAGCAACCCGTGCTTCCATGATCGAGAAACTGGTATCGTCAAAATATCTGGAGCGAAAAGGAAAGCAGCTCATACCTACGGATGCCGGTATCAATCTTGTGGCGGTCTTGCCGGAAAAAGTGAAGTCAGCGAAGATGACAGCAGAATGGGAAAATGCACTTATGGAAATGGAACGAGGTAAGGTAAAAAGCAGGACATTTCTTACTGATATCGGTCAGTGGGTCAATCAGTTGATTGTCGATTATGGAGAGGTATCAGAGGAAGAAAAGAAGCGTTTCAGATCGGAAAAAGAGCAGATTGGTATCTGTCCGAGATGTGGAGCACCGGTCTATGAGGGTGACAAGAACTTTTATTGTTCTAATAGAGAGTGTAAGTTCTGTATCTGGAAAGAAACAAAATGGCTGTCTGGTATGAAGAAAAAAGTGTCAAAGAAGATGGCAGAAAGTCTTCTTTCTAAGGGAAGAGTGAGCGTAACAGGTCTGTATTCCCAGAAGACAGGCCGTAATTTTGATGCGGACCTGGTATTGGATGATACAGGCGAATATGTAAATTTTAAATTAGATTTCTCAAATAACAAAAAGAAAGGGTAAGTGTGAACTAAATGAATTTTGAAGGTTTTGTAAACAGAGTATTAGATCAGATCAAGGAATATCTGCCGGAGTCTTTTCAGGATGCCGAGTTTGTGGTAAGACAGCACGAGAAACTGAATGATCAGTACGCAGCATTGACCATTGATAACAGCAAATTTGCACCGGTCATCAATCTGGAAGATTATTTCTATGATTATGAGCACGGGAGAAGTTTTCATAGTATCATGGGTGCAATTTCCGAATCCATCTCCATGGAACAGCCGGAGTTTAATTTTGGAGCACTCGCTGATTTTGATAAGGCAAAGGAATTGCTTTTTATCCGAGTAAGTAGTGCTGAGAAAAATGCAGATTATCTGAAAAATGTACCACATACCATCGTGGAAGATATGGCGATCACCTATCATCTGAAAATGAATATGGATGAAAATGGGGGTGCGTCGGCTGTAGTAGCACATGATAATCTCCGTATGTATGGCGTGAGTGTAGAGGAACTTCATCAGGCGGCATTAGAAAATAGTGAAAAGATGTTTCCATTATATACTTTTGATTTGAATGAGCGTATGCGTCAGAGTTTCATTGATGATATGAAACAAGACGGTATGCCGGATGAGATGATAGAGGAATTATTAAAAGATTTTCCAGAATCGAGGGAAAATGCAATGACCGTAGTTACCAACGACGTAGGAGTCAATGGTGCTGCGGCTATTTTTTATCCAGGAGTTATGGATAAGATTGCAGAAACGACAAAAGGGGATTATTTTATTCTCCCTTCTTCTGTACATGAGACGATCATTTTGCCGGATAATGGTGCAATGACTGCAAAAGAACTGGAAGCAATGGTAACAGAGATCAATGCAACACAGGTGGAACCGTGGGACAGACTGACAGATCAGGTATATCATTATGATCCGATTGATAGAGTTTTTGAAAAAGCAGCTACCTTTGAGGCGCGAATCGAAAAGAAAGCAGAAGCAGAAAAGGCAGCGAAAAAACAGTCCATCATGAATAAGCTGGGAGAAAAGAAAGAAGCAGCTAAAACAATGGTCGGTGAAAAGAAGACACCGCTTCGTAATGCGGAAGTATCTCTGTAGGAGGTTCATATGGAAAAGAAGAAAATGTTGGAACGATTAAGAAGATATGAAGAGGCTGTGTCCAGAGAAAGAAAAGAGAAACAGAAACGAGAAGAGGAGGAAACGAACCGTTCTGTACTTGCAATGCTTCATTCTCATGAGAGAGGACTTGGAACAGGTGGTGGCTGCTTACGATGAAATTAAGCAAGTACGAACAGGAGACCATCATTAATTTTAACGAAGAAGATGAGTTTGCAGATGTTTATACTCATAACAAAAAATTGATGGAGCGTTTGGCTATGCTGGAAAAGGAATTTCCGGAAGCGTGCAAATTTGTTAAGCGATATGGTTATCGTTGCAAGGTCTATCGGATTCAAAAGAATCTGATTTCTATCCGAAAACCATTCAGTGAAGCGCGCAAACAGCACTATAGGGAGGTTGCATTAGAGCAGGGCAGAAAGCCTCCTTTAAGGTCAAAAAATGGAGTAATAACTCCATAAACAGTAATAAACCAATTGAGGGCAAGGGTAAGTATAGCGAGCTTATCCTTGCTTTTATTTTAGGAGCTACGGCTCCAGAAAGGAGAGGATAAATTGGCTGATAACACACAGTATCAGAAGGTAAAAGAGATTACCGATCAGTTGGAACAAGGAATACAGGATCTATTTGAATCAGAAAAATATATGTCATGGCTCCGTACCATGAGTAAATTTCATGATTATAGTCTGAATAATACGTTGCTGATCGCATTTCAAAGACCAGATGCAACCCTGGTTGCAGGTTATACAGCATGGCAGAAACAATTTGGACGTCAGGTACAAAAGGGAGAGAAAGCAATCAAAATCTTAGCACCGGCACCGTATAAGGAAAAAGTTGAGACGGAGAAGATTGATCCCATTACAAGAACACCGATATTAGATGCTGATGGAAAACCGGTAAGAGAAGTACAGGAAGTGACCAGACCAGCATTTAAGGTGGTCAGCGTATTCGATGTGAGTCAGACGGAAGGACGAGAAATACCGTCTCTTGGAGTGGACGAATTATCTGGAGATGTCAGGGAATATGAAATGTTTTTTGAGGCATTGAAACGTAGCTGTCCAGTACCTATGGAATTTGAAAATATCGAAGGCAGCGCAAAAGGCTATTATCACCAGATGGAACAGAGGATTGCAATCAGAGAAGGTATGAGTCAGGTGCAGACAATCAAGACTGCGATCCATGAAATGGCTCATCAGAGACTTCATGCAGTTGATCCGCTGGATGAAAAGTCAGAAATTATCAATCAGACGAGAAGCAGCAAAGAAGTGGAGGCAGAATCTGTTGCGTATACCGTATGTCAGCATTATGGCATTGAAACTTCGGATTATAGTTTTGCATATGTTGCCGGATGGTCCCATGGAAAGGAAACACCGGAGTTGAAAGCATCGTTAAATACGATCCGTAAAACGGCAAATGAGATGATCACAGAGATTGATGGTCATATTGCAGAGATTAACCAGGAAATCGAGAAGGAAAATAAGATTACTTGCTATCTCAAGATAACAGGATCCATGGGTTCTGAATATGAAATTGACCGTATTGCAGGAACTGTAGAACATATTGAAGCTGTTTTAAAAGAAGCTCTGGAAAAGGACGTAGATAATATTCCTGAATTTCTGGAAAGCAAAGGCATTCCTGTACTGGTCGTGGCTAGCAGTATTGATGATGATCCGGGAAGATATATCGTGCCGGATTATGAGTATGATGTGGATACAAAGCAGGTCTATCATCATGGAACTGCAATTGGACGTGAAATGACCAGAGAGGAACATGCAGGATATTTGGCAGTAAAAGTAGATTCCTTTTTAAGAGAAATGGATAATTACCAGTACAATCATACAGTTTCTGACCGTTATGTTTTTATGGCAGATCTGCAGAAGAATCTTCTTGATGGCAATGAAAAAGTTGATGAGGTTATGGGATGGTTCCAGCAGGAAATGGATGCAGAAACAGACTACTCCGATGAGGCGATTAACCTTGTTGTGGAAATGAAAAACTTTGTAAAAGAAGGAAAAGAACTGGAGAAGGAAGCGACGATCACATTTTATGTGGCTGAATGTAGTGAGTTTCCAAACATGGGTGAATTTCATGATGGATTGACTTTGGAAGAGGCCTTTCGTATTTATGACCAGATTCCGGCAGGGAGAATGAATGGCATTAAAGGGATTGGCTTTGAACTTTACGATGGAAGCGAATATAGCGGTCAGTATCCGCTTATGGAAGCTGGACGTATGGATGAAGATTTAATCAATATGGTACAGCATTATAAAGACAGTCCTTTGGTACAGCAGGCCATCCTTGATTGTAAGCGTATTCTGGCAGAACGAGAATTTGCGTTTGCAAAGGATATGTATGATAAGGGATTTGTTTACGAAGATTATGTTCTTTCTAACCGTATCGCTTATGAACTTAGAGAAGACGGTATTGACTTGTGGGATTTTTCGTCAGAACAGAGTAGTGTCATCTACGAAGCTGCAGAACAGGGATTGGACGTAAGCACATTTGCAAAGCCAGATTTTTCTGTAGAACAGATGGAACTGATGAAGGAGCTTTTGGAAGATGGTAACGATGTTACCAGATTTGTCAGCAATGGAAAGATACTGGATCTATCTGAAAAGGTACTTTCAGATAAGCAGGTTGCGGATATCCGATATTTTCGCAAAGTAGATGAGATTCCCAAAGAATTGTATTCGGAGGAACAGTGGAAGGTGATGCAACGTGGTATCCGAGAACGATTGGATATAACGCAGATCGCCAACCCGAACCTGGCTGTTGTGGAAATGAAAGATATTTTGAAGGAACTTCGAAAAGAAAAGAGAGAGGCCCAGGCGGCTGAATTGGAAGGAACTTTGGGATTACAGGATAACGGAAAATATCGTTATTATTCCACACAACGTCCGATTTCACCAGGTACCTATCCAAATGGAGAAAACAAGCCGGTTTTCATTGAAAACTTTGATGAGCGTCAGCCAGTGGAAAATGGCCAATTACAGGCTTGGGGATATTTAGAATATGCCGAACCATTGTCTCAGAAAGAGATGAAAGACTATGAATTAAAGGCTGTTTCTGCTTCTGTTACAAGAGTAAATACTCCTGAAAAGCAGACAGAAAGGAAGAAGTCAGTATTAGCGGACCTTCATAAGAAACAGGCGCAGATTTCAGGAGTAAAGACTCCTAAAAAAGAACATGTTAAGAAGAATGACAAGGAGATGCAGGTATGATGAGATTAAATGTTGAAGAAACAAATTTATTATATATGTTTGATAATTCCAGCAGAAAGGCAGCGGTTCAGGATATCCTGGACCGCTTTCCATTTCTGGAGAATGAAGAACTGAAAGAGATCTGTCAGCAGACTGTTAAAAAACTGGAGCACATGACAGATGATGAATTCGATGCGATTGATTTTACAATTTATGATGAGGAGGAGTTAGATGGAGAGATGTAAATTAGGTGCGTTTATAACAAACTTAGGGAAGTTTAATGAAGGTGAGATTGTAGGAGAGTGGATCAATTTTCCAATCAAACAGGAAGAATTCCAGAAAGTGCTGGATAGGATTGGTATCAATGAAAATTATGAGGAATACTTTTTCTCTGATTATGATACCAATATCAGCGGTATTTCTGATGCATTAGGTGAATATGCCAATGCAGATGAACTGAACTATCTGGCGGCACGTTTACAGAAAATAGACTCTTATGATTATGAAAAATGGTATGCAATCGTTGAGGATGAAATGGATCTTCCACAGGATGGTGTTCCGGGGCTCATCAATCTGACATTCAATATGGAGAGATACGATCTGTTCACTAATGTGTTTGATGAAGAAGATTATGGAAGATATATCATTCAGGAAAGCGGCAGATTTGACCGATGGAAAATCGAAGATTTGCTGGATTATATTGACTATGAAGCCTACGGACGTGATGCGAGTATTAATGAGGGCGGCTCATTTACGGAACGCGGATATGTGACGGATAATCAACAGTATTGGGATGAAGAATACGATGGAACTTTGGAGAGTATTCCAGAAGAATATCGATTGACAAGAAAGGAAGAGGCTATGATTGATGCAGAAAGAGATTCGGTTCAGAAAAGTAAGTTAAAGGTGCTTGTGGTAGAGCCAGATAAAGAACCATATGTGAAATTTATTGAACCGGGATATCGTGCATTACAGCAGGAAGTAGATGGAACCATTCAGGGAGTATATCCATTTGCAGATCCAGTAGGCATTATCTGCAATGATGATGGAAAATGGATGGGCTTGCCTTTAAATCGTGCTCTTTGTGATGATGACGGAAAGGTATATGATATTGTTGCTGGAACATTTGTAATCGCAGGCCTTACGGAAGATGATTATTGTTCGCTGGATGATGCTATGATCGAGAAGTACATGCATATGTTTAAACATCCGGAAATGTTCATTCAAGTGGCTGGTGAAATCAGGGCATTACCAGTACCGGATCACACGATCACTACAGAACAGTTGATGGAATACGGTCATAATCCATATGGAATTGCTCCACTTCGAGAGAAGATGGCACATAAGCTGTTTGATACAGGTCTTCGTGTATATAATCTAATTCCTGGTGGCGGTGCTGAAAGGACACAGTCCCATGAGGATATTGTAGAACATGCGGAAAAAGGCGGATATTTCGCAATCGATAAAGGTCAGTGGATGATGTTTATTGATAAGAAGTCTCTGGAAAAAGTGGAAGAACTTCTGGAAGATGACTATAACATGGTTGATGGAATTATCAATAATGGAGTAAAAGAAGACAGAAGTGAAAAGAAGTCTTCTGTAATGGAAAAGTTGCAGGAGAAAAAAGTGGAAGCATCTATGATGGAAAAGGTAGCTCTAAAACAGGAAAAAACAAAAGCAATAGAGATTGAGTAAAGATAACCCGGTGTGGGACTAGACTGTATAAAGTCTGGTTCTGCACCGGGTCTTTTCTTTTTATATAGATTTCAAGAATGAAAAGTATAAACATCCGAAGAAGTGTTAGTGTTCGTCAGCGGAATCCATTTGCTCTATGAGTTCCATGATCTTTGCAAGCTCTTCCTGTGTGATACGTTCAATTTCTTCTGGTGTGTGGGTATGATAAAAAGAAGGTGGGAACAAACTAAAACAGGACTGTCCCGTTAAATAATAGACATCGTCCATAATCTGAAGCTCCCTTTTGAACCGAATTTGTTTTATGATTTTTTTGAGTTTATTAAGCATATGATGTATCTCCTGTGCTGCCTGCCCATACAAGTGAGATTATTTTACAATATATAATTTTAAAATTCAATTCGTTCTATAGAACGAAAAGTAGTTTTGCGGCTTCTGTATCCGATGACAACTTACATATATACTATCTTTAGACCGAATAATCGTTCTAAAGGAGGTGTTGCAATGGATTTGAAAGCTGTAGGTCAAAGGATAAAGGAAGCTAGAGAAGCGAAAGGTCTTACACAAGAAGACTTAGCGGCTATTGTTGATCTGAGTCCAACTCATGTAAGCGTAATTGAGCGAGGTCTGAAAGTTGCAAAGCTGGATACGTTTGTGGCTATTGCGAATGCGCTTGATGTTTCGGCTGACTCACTTTTGATAGATGTTGTGACACATTCAACGACCGGTGTTACCAACGAATTATCAGAATTGCTTATGAAACTACCATTAAAAGAGAAAAGAAAAATTCTTAAAGCCGTAAAGGTTTTGGCGGAAGATTGATTTATGGAAGGGCAGAAGATGCTCTTCTTTTTTTGTCCATTTTTGTAAATTCGCGTAAACATATGTCGAGCGAAACTTGTTTCATTTAGAATACTTGTATGATATATTTAGTTCTAAAGAACGAAAACTAATTCTAATGAGAAAGGCGATAAAATGCGAACAAATGATATTTTTGAAAAAGTGGCAAAACAACATGGAGTATCAAGAGATGAGGTGTACAGTGAAATTCAAAAAGCAATAGATGCGGGCTTTAATAATCCAGATCCATCAGTTCAGGCTGAATGGAAGAAGATGAACATTAGCGGCGAACATCCAACCCCCGAAGAAGTTCTTGCGTATATGGTGAAACAACTGCAGAATAAAAGAGAACACTAATAATGTGAGATGGAGGAGAAGAGGATGAAAAAAATATTGGGGATGATAATTGTTGCTATATTTTGTTTTGGATTATTGGCATGTAGTAATACAGCGACTTCTGATGAGAATGCACATATTCCTGGAGAACCGGATGTAATAAATAGTATTCGATCTGGCAATGATGAAAGACTTACAATAATTGCGAATAGAAATGAAATCGAAGACAAGGAAGAATTTGCAAGGTTATTGGTTAAAATGTGTCAGGAGAATTCTTTTAAAACAATAAAATTTTCTACAGATTTTGGATATGCAACCAGATTAAACATGCGTGTATATCTATGGCGAGATGAGATTGAGGGAAATGAACCTGTGATGACAGTTGATTTTAAACCAATTGAGTGGAATGCAGGATATGATATTGTAAATAATCCGGAAATGTTTGAACTATACATAGACGGAGAACTAATAGAATAAAATTATATGGTTTGGAACGGCACTTCCTGTTTGTATGGGAAGTGCCGTTGCTAGTCTATCTCATGGACGGTTTAGTGAAGTGCATTTCAAGCATATGACTATATTCCGGCAGTTGACTCATATAAGGCTGATATGCTTCCAGAATCAGTTGCTTTTCCAATGGTGTTGAAATGTAGATATCGTGGCAATGCCCTTTGGCTTCTAACACGTCACAAGCTATTTCATAAAGTAATTGATCACATAATCGTTCTGCGGTATAAATTACTTCTGGTTGCATTACGAAATCAGTCATATCTTTGGTTATGCCTGTGATTAGAATGTATCCGAGCTTATCGGACCAGATGAGATCCAGAGTCCTACTGTTCATGATGTAATCAGAAAATACAGATTTTACTTTTTCGATTGCGTCCAATTGTTCCTTTGTGTACTTCATATGAATTCTCCTCGTGAAAATATATTTGGCTCTATGCCATAGAAAATTATAAAATGTAAAGAAGCTGATGAACAGGTCATATTAGTTCTACCAGTTAAAGACTATAGTTCCAGTTTATCCTTTTCTTGGTTCTGTTCTTTTCCTAAGATGGTATTCACGTTGGAATGAATGGTTTGTAATTCTCGGAGTTTAGCACGAGAGAATGAGTAGTCTTCATATTCTTGATTTTTACATCGTGTAAGTTTTTCTTTTTCGGCACGAAGTTGTTTGAGGGAAGGAACCTTTTCACCATGGGTTAACTGTTTTAATTCTTTACGGGCTGCTTCGTATAGCATGATTTCTGATTCATGATCTTCTCGGAATTTCTTTTTGTTCTTCGCTTTTAAATATTCTCCATAAACCTGTTTGTTAGCAAGATATTGACCGCTATTTTTTATAAGGAGATTGACGGTCTTTAGCCGATTTTCAGTGGATTTTAATGCAATACGTTTTTCGTCGAAATCAGTTTGTGTGGAAGTGAGCAACTGTTCCAATTCTTCTAAAGTTCCTATGCCATTTTCCTGTAAAAAAGCAAGAGTCCTTGACATTTGTTGCAGATTACCCACTTTGACTTTTTGTGCGTAGAAACGATTTTGCTGTGCTTTGATATTGGCTTCAATATCCACAATGAGACGAATGGATTTTGATGAGGGTGGTTGCTTTGTGGTCGTTTTTTTTGCTTTGGATGTAGTAGCGATATCGACAGTTGGTATATTCTTTTTTAATAGAAAATCCTGTAGATATTCTTTTTCAAAATTTGTTCCAAGTTGCCTTCCACGGATGGGTTTATCTTTGTCCGGAAGTTTGTAGCTGATTCTACCACGACTTTCGTGAACTGCTATTCCATAATTCTCAAACAACTTTTTCTGAAACTCTTCCATAGAAGAACTGTCTTCCAGGGTGGAAGTGATTACTCTCCGAAGAAATCCTTTTTCTGTCTCGAATTCTGTTACGCCTGGTGTAATACCTGCTTCAATTTTTTCCTTATTTTCAGCATCCAGTTTTGCCTGACCTTTACGCTGTGCCCAGTATTCACGATCTGTAATTCTGATTTTTGCAGGCGATAGCAAATCAACTTGATAGAATTGTTCACGCTGACATAGGTGCATGGTTTCTTGCTTTAAATGCTCTAATAGTTTGTTGGTGGAACGATGCTTATTCCCGGCCTTTGCATCTCCTGGACGTTCCATGAAAGATTGTTGTGGAACATCGTATTTTCTAATGCTGTTGATAACGATATGGACGTGAATGTTGCCGGCACTATTATGACCGTCTGGGTGCGTGCAAATAATGGTTTGATGACCAGGAAAATTTTTTTCAGCAAATTCTTTTCCGAGTTCTTGTGCACGATCAGGTGTGAGGCCGTTTTCATCTTTGTCGCGAGGATCAAAACTGATGATGTAGTGATGAGCTTTCACTTCGGAACGGGTGTTATTTTTCTTGAAATATGCATTGGTTGATTCACATTCTCTTCCAAAATTGAAAGGGTCACAGTTGATTCCGTCCAGTAAATACTCGTCTCTGGGAATCATCTGACCATCTTCATTGAGGATTGGTTTATTAGTAAATTCGTTATGCTTGAAACATAGATAATCTGTTGCTGCATCATAATTTGAGTTGCGAATTTTTATATGTTTAATTACTGCCACGATATTCACCTGCCATTTCTTTTACATCTTCTCTGATAGATCTTAATTCCGTGATGCATTGCAAAAGCTCCTTTCGTAGAGAAAGATTCATAGAACCACCTTCGTTCAGATGACGTGCAATCTGATTCAGGTTACTTCCAATCTTTCCGAGATTGGAAAGAGCAGAAAGGAGTTCCGGATTATCGAAAACAACTTCTTTTCGTAATGTGATGCGTTTATCTGTTGCTAGTTTTCTTAAATATTCAGAAACGGATAGGTGTGCTTCTTCCGCTTCTTTTGCGATTACATCATATAAATCTTCTGTTACGCGTACATGTATAAAACGTTCTTTGGTTGGTGGATTTTCTTTTTTGGGTCTTGCCATGGATTTATCCTCCTTTGATACAGCTTGCTTATCAAAACTGTGACTGATTTTCGGGAACTAACGAGGGCTTGGGGAAACGTAATCCCCAACAAGTTACCATGTGAAAAACTATGAAAATAGGTTTTTGTATCACGTGGTGGAACTTGCTCTAAGTTAGAAAAAAGCCTTCTACTTTATAGGTGGGGACGGATAACTGGGTTTCTAACGATAATTTTGATGAAAAATTTGTGCGACATTATGATGCATAAGGGACATATATTGATTTTGTTCGAATAATCGAGTATAATAAATATCAACATTAATGCGGAAAGCTACGTTGGTGTCACTTCGTGGCAAAATATTAGATTGCAACTACAAATTAAGTCTGACATCGTTTAGTAAATGGACGTGTCGTAAAAATGGAATGTTTTGAAACATTACTATCAGGGTTGAGGTGAAAAGTATGGACGGATATCTTAAAATTTCAGAAGTATCGAAAAAATGGGGAATCGGAGAAAGAAGAATCAATACATTGTGTTTGGAAGGGCGTATAGAAGGTGCGATTAAGTTTGGAAATACATGGGCAATACCAATAGATGCTGAGAAGCCGAAAGATGAAAGAGTTAAAAGTGGAAAATATATTAAGAACTTGGAATAGGATGACAAATATTGTCTTGTTGATTTTGTATGGTAATAGGAATTAATTATTACCAGATGGAAGAGAGGAAATAGAATGAAAGGTATCGGTTTGGTTTTTGCTGGCGGTGGTGGCAAAGGTGCATATGAGATTGGTGTATGGAAATATCTGCATGAGATTGGCTTGGATCAATATGTAAGATGTGTTTCTGGTACTTCTGTTGGTGCATTAAATGCAGCATTATTTGTTGGAAGTAGTTATGAGTTGGCAGAAAAATTATGGCTAGATATAAATCAAGATAAGATTTTGACGCCTAAAAAAATTACAGCAGAAGAAGTAATGAAATGGTTAGTATTGAATGGTTTTCATATTGCGGGCCCATTAACGATGGGGATGAGTAAAGTTGCTTCTGGTGCGATTATGGGAGCAGAAAAAATTGCTCAAATGATGTTAACTAAAATTCGTGGAGATCATATGTTTTCGAGGGATGGAATTATAGATATGATTTCTGATGGATTAAATTTTAATATGTTACAAACTTCGGAGATACCTTGTTATGCAACTTGTGTTAAATGTAAAGGATTAGAAGTTGAACGTTTTAGGTTAAATGATTATTCAGACGCTGAGATTACTACATTATTGTTGGCTTCATCCGCAATTCCAGTAGTTTTCCCGAATGAAGAATTTAATGGGGATAAATATTGTGATGGAGGAATTCCTGTAGTTGGTGATAATGTTCCGATTGCACCTGTCTATGATACAGGTGTGGAACATATAATTGTTGTTCATTTGAATAGGGAAACTATTATTGATAAGTCAAAGTTTCCTAATGCAAAAATTATTGAAATTGTTCCTAAATGTGATTTAGGAAATGCACTAAATGGTACGCTTGATTTTTCACCAGAAGGTGCTTTGCATCGATTAAATTTGGGATATGAGGATGCAAAAAGAATTATGCAACCGATGGTTGATATGATTGTTATGACGGTTGCTGGTCAACGAATGCTAAAATTGGCACAACAAAAGAATTTTGAATTTGAACAGAAACGACAAGAGTTATATAAAATCGATTTGGAATTAAAAGAAAAAATGGCAAATGACGGATTTGATGAAGTCTATGCTGAATTAACAAAGGAGAATTAAGTATGGCCGATAATTTGAGTATTGTATCTTCTGATTTGTTAACTGATGTTAGTGAAAAAGAAGTAAATGCCTTAATCGAACAGATGATTGAAAAATCAAAAAACAATATGGAAGAAATATGTGAGTTGACACTGGAGTGTACAACCTTATTGTCTTCTGCCGAAAGCAGAACCACTGTTCTTGAGGAACAAAGTACATTTAGTCGACTGTTAGGAAATATTACTGGTAAAAATAGAAAATTACAAAATGCAATTTTACAAGACAATACAAATGCTTTGTATGCGGCACAGCAAGTTATTAATAGAGTTATGTACGAGTGTGTAAATAATCGTAAATTGTTATTAGCCGTAAATGACAGAGTAAGTGATTTATATCTTGAACTGAAAGAAAATCAGCAGAATATAGCAGCAACTGTTGCTATGACTAGACAAGCTATTGTGAATTTTTATAAAAAATATCAAGAAGAAATTTTGAAACAAGATGAACGAATTTCACAAATAGAGGAGTATGCAAAGGTAAGATGCCCGAAGTGTCAGAGTGAGTTGCTTTCTTGGCAGAAAGTATGTCATTATTGCGGTTACATACATCCGTTAAAAATAGAAGGAATTAGTGAATCCACGCGAAACATATTACTAAACATTTCGGAGGTTGTTAAGGATCAGAGTTTGTCCGAAGAAATTGTGTGGGATTTGACTGCAAGAAAAAAAGAAAAAGTACTTCGAAAAATTAAAACATTAGCGAGTATAGGAAAACTTCCGGGTTTTACTACGGAAATTGAGTCTGATATAGATAATTTGATTAATAAATGTAAGAATGCAGAATTCCAGATTGCAGTTGTAGGGGTTATGAAAGCAGGAAAGTCATTTTTGATGAATGCCCTGATTGGTGCCGAAATTGCGTCAGTAGAAGTTAATCCAGAAACCGCCGCATTAACAAAATTTCGTTCTTCCAATGGGTTTTATGTAATTGTACGTTTCCATAATAAGACACAGTGGGAAAAACTTAAGGAGAGCGCGAAACATAGCAAGAAAGTAGGGAAGGACAGTCTTGTTGCACGCTTAACTAATCCAACTACTGTTAAGTTGGAAGCAGAATGGGTCGGCCGTGGTGATGAAGTGATTAATTGTAGCAATCTTGAGGAATTACAAAACACGGTTAAGAAATATACTTCTTCACAAACTATTGAACATTTATTTGTTTCAGAAGTGGAAGTAGGTGTTGATAAAAGTATTTTTAATATGCCGAAAGAAGTTGTGTTTGTTGATACACCTGGTTTAAAAGATCCAGTTAGATATCGTTCAAATATTACAAAGAAATATATTAAGAAAGCAGATGCAGTTCTTATTGCACTAAAGCCAGGTCCGTTTACTGCAGAAGGTTTGGAAATTGTGACGACCGTGTTAGATTGTACCGAGACTAGTAAGGCATACATTGTTGGAACGCAGAAAGATTTGAATAGCGAAGAAGAATGCGAAAAGTATGTATCGAATTGGGTAGAACATTTGGTTGATGCAAAAAGATATAGTGATAAGAGAAAGGTTATGAGCAGAATAGTTCTTACATCTGCAAAAATGGAACTTTTGGTTAATAAGTGGAACTCTTTGTCTGAAAAAGAAAAGGCTGACGAAGAATGCTTTAGTACTAATGATTATAACGATTTAGAAAGCTTTGCTGGAAAAACAATTAGAAAAAGAGGTTTTAATCTTATGCAAATTACCTCTGATGAATGTGAGGTGGTATCAAAAGCAACGGGTATACCTGTTCTGAGGGATAAACTTGCAGACACATTAATTTCTAATTATAGAAGATTAAAGATTGATGATATTGAAAAGACATTTGGTCGATGCAGACAACGAATTACGGAATTGGGCAAAGATGTGATAACACAACAAAATAATTCAATTGAATTAGCGGTGGCAGGTGCTGAAGCTATTAAAAATCAGATTAATAACATGAATCAGGAGAAAGCAAGATTAAAACAGGATAATTTGGAGTTAAAGCAAGCCGCTGAAAAACTTGAAAATGCAATTAGAAGTAAAATTAATGAACTCGAAAGAAAGGAGAGTTAAGTATGGGATTGCGTAGTTTTTTTCGTAGCGTCGGCAATTGGGTAAAAGAAAAAGTAGGAAATGCTGTTGATTGGGTTAGAGATAAACTTTCTGGAAAAAGATATGATGAAAGTGATGTTGCGGATCATGTGGATGTGGATGCAGTATTAGCTGAGTTTAGAAAATCCATAAACGATGATATTGTTGAAGCTGAAAAGAAATGTATGAGAGATATTTCTTCTTTGTTTTCAGATTTGATTGAAAGAACACAGGAAAAATTTCCAGATTTAGTTGATATTATTAAAACCGAACAGGATAAAGCAGAAAAAGAATTAAATGGTACTATAATGAGGTATGTCAAGGAACATTTATCTAAGAATGATCCTAAATTTTTAAAAGTTTTAAAGATGAATCCTGGTTCGGCAAAAAGCGATGCATTAAAACTTGCAACAGAACAGGCTCTAGAAAATGCAGAAAAGGTTTTCAATTCTAGACTGAAAAAGTATGCCGAGTATATATTAAGAGAGTTCACAAGTAGATTGAATAGTAGAATATCCGATCAGGAAGAAAGAATGAGTCAGCGTATTGGTGAACTGGAAATATTACAAGCAGAAGCAGAAAGTGGTCAGATTGATGTTGATGCATTAAAAGATAGTAGCTCACCTGTTATGGAATCAGCACAATGTATTATACAAATGTTGGAAATGGAGATGTAAAATTAATGGGATTTTGGTCTTGGTTGGGATTACCTGAAAAAAGTGACGTTATAACGTTGCAATCCGATATAAATTTGTTGAAGAAAGACAATGAAGAGTTTCATAAACATAATCTTGAAATGAAGAAGGAACTTGAAGAAACATATGGGCGTAATTATGATACTGTTATAAATGAAATTCTGTTTAATAGAAAGCAGTTAGAGATTTTATTTCAAAATACAAACAGTTGTATCGAACATTTAATGACCTTGTTGACGGAGCATCAAAAGGAATCAGAAAACGTTAGTGGACAGATAAATGAAAAAATTGAAGAGTGTATCAAACTGCTTGCTGAAAACAAAAATCTTATCTGTGAACATGATGAAAAAGTTTTGAATGTATTTAAGACTGAAAGTGATAATTTGTGTAGCAAAGTAGAACACACTAAAAGCGAAATTATCACAAATATACAAGGGCTTTCTGAAGTTAGTACCAAAGAAAGTACATCTATATTGAAGGAAATTGTGAGATATTCGGATGAAATAGAAAAATTGGTATCGGAATGTCAAGAAAGTTTTGAAAAAGTGCTTAACCATATTTTGGCTGATGGAGAATTGATAAAAGAAAAGGGAAATCAATTAGATAAAAAGATTGATGATAGTATAAATATTATAGTTTCCAATCATGATAATGGTAATAAGCAATATGAAAAATTGTTACAGATGTTCAAGACTGAAAGTGACAGTTTGTGTTGTAAATTAATTGAGCTTAAAAATAATGCATTAGAAAAATTGCAAGAAAATTCCGATGTGAATGCAAAAGAAAATGCTATTGTACTGAATGAGATTACAAGATGTGCAGGAGAAATAGAATTGATGTTGACTGAATGCCAAAAGTGTATAGAAATATCACAGGATGGTATTTTTAATAATGGCCAGCTAATAAAAGGGAATGAAAGCCAAATTAATAACTTGCTTTCTATCGCGAAAGATATAAATGAAAATACTGATAATATGGATGAAATTCAAGAAAGTTTGTCTTCGTTATCTGAATCCGTAAAATATCTATGGACCATCATGAAAGCTGTATGGGTTGATTCAATGTTATCAGATATTGAGTCTATGAAATAATCATGGGGTGATAAGAATGGAGAAGGAATCTAAGAATTTTCGTATACTGGATATGTATGTACGCTTTTGCGAGGGAAAGATACTTCACAAGCTAGAAGAGGCTCATCGTTTTGGCGTCGATGAACGTTCTATTCAGCGTGATATAGATGACATTAGAGCATTTCTCGATGAACAGAGACTGGAATCAAAAGATAATAGAGAAATTGTATATGACCGTACTAAAAAGGGTTTTATTATGATTGGGTCAGAACCTTCGATGATGACGAATAGTGAGATTCTTGCTGTTTCAAAAATTCTTTTAGAAAGTCGTGCATTCACAAAAAGAGAATTAAAATCTATTTTGGATAAATTGGTAGAAGGTTGTGTTCCATTGAAAAATATGAAACTTGTTAGTGAGTTGATTTCAAATGAGAAATATCATTATGTTGAACTCAATCATAAGGAATATATCCAAGATAAACTTTGGGACATTGGCTCGGATATTCAGGAACACAATTTGGTGTCTATCAGATATGCTAGAGCGAATGCTCCACGTGAATCGATTAAGCGCGTGATAGAGCCGATATCAATTATGTTTTCGGAGTATTATTTTTATTTGAATGCATTTATTGTCGAAAAAAACGATGATGGAAGATTTGTACATAAATATGACTATCCGGCCATTTTTAGAATAGATCGAATTAAAGATTATAAACATCTGAATGAAAAATTTAGAGTTTCATATGCAAATCGATTTGAAGAAGGTGAATTCCGTAAAAGAATTCAGTTTATGTATGCGGGAAAGTTGTTAAATATTAGACTGAAGTATTTTGGTGACAATCCAGAGCCTATTCTTGATCGTCTGCCTACTGCAAGGGTAGTAGAACAATATGAACATGAATGTGTGATTGACGCAGAAGTTTATGGTAAAGGTTGTTTAATGTGGTTGCTATCTCAGGGAGAAAAAATCGAAATATTACGACCGGAAAGCTTGCGTGAAGAGATGAAAAATACACTTATTAAAATGCTGGGAAGATACGAATAAGAGAGCGTATCTATAAAAAGTAGGGAGGATAATCCAATGTTCTATTTAGAGTATTGGATTATATGTGCTGTAATGGAATTGCAAAATAAAAATGATTTTTCTGAAAAACTGGAAAAGTCACTTTCGGAATCAAAGACATATGCAAAAAAAGGATACAAATTATCAAAAGATGCAGTGAAATTGTTAAGAAATACAATCAATTCGGTTTCATCTAAACTTGAAGATAATATTTTTTCTCTTGAAAATAGCAATATTAATGATAAAGACCTTGTAAATAGTTTGCAAGGTCAGTTGACGTCTATAAAAAACAATTTTGAATTGATTCCTCAAAAATTAGATGTGGATTTGAATGGTTTGTCTAAAATAGATTTTTCAATAACATTATTCGGACGAACTATGGCTGGAAAATCAACGATGATGGAGATTCTGACACATGGAAGTGGGCAATCTATTGGTAAAGGGGCGCAACGTACAACAAGAGATGTAAGGACTTACAAATATAGAAACATGTCAGTTACAGATGTACCAGGAATTGCGGCCTTTGAAGGAATAGATGATGAAACAGTAGCGTTCGAAGCAGCCAAAAGGTCCGATTTAATTCTTTTCTTATTAACGGATGATGCACCACAAGCTAGTGAGGCTGAATGTTTAAATAAAATACTACGTTTGGGAAAACCGGTAGTTTGCATTATCAATGCAAAAGTCAATATCGATGCTAATACTAAGTTCAAAATGTTTATTAGAGATATTGAAAAAAAGATGAAAATGGAAAGAATGGACGCAATTAGAAATCAATTTATTGAATTTGGTGTTCAGTATGGACAAAATTGGAATAATCTGAAATTTGTATATGTCCATTTAAAGTCAGCATATTTGGCTCAGCAAGAGGAATGGAAAGAGTACCGTTTTGAATTGAAAAGGTTGAGTCGATTTGATTATTTGGAATCTGCAATAATCAATGAAGTGATAAAGAATGGTAAGTTCTATAAGCTGAAATCGTTTACTGATGTAGTGATTGTTCCTGTGTTGGATGTGTTTGAAACTCTGTTTAGACAAAGTGCAGAAAATGGTAATCAGGGCCGATTGCTTGTTTCTAAGTATAAAAAATTGCAACTATGGAAAGAAGAGTTCGAACAGGATGCGGAAAAAAGAATAGATTCATTCGTGATAAATCTAATAAGTGAATTAAAAAAAGAAGTTGCTTCGTTTGCAGAAGATAACTACGATAATTCTAAAGCTGATATGAAATGGAAATCTACTTTGGAAAAACATAATATAGAGGCAAGAGCGTCGGAATTACTAAATGATTTGGATTATGAATGTGAAAACGAATTACTGGAAATATGTAGGGAAATTAATTCCGAACTGAAGTTTTCTCATGCTATTTTTTCAGATAAGTCAATCAAAATGCCGATTCTGATTGATGGAAAACGCGTGTGGAATTGGGCTACAACGCTTACTAGCGGAGGTCTAATGATTGCCAGCTTTTTTGTCTCTGGACCGATTGGTTGGATTGGGTTTGGTGTAGGGGTGTTAGGCTGGTTAGGTTCTTTTCTTTTTAGTGATCGTGAGACAAAAATCCGAGATGCCAGACGGAAACTGGAAAGTAAACTGTCCGCCAATTTAGATAAATTAGGAAAAGAACTAAAAATCAAAATGAAAAAGGTTTTTAATGATGATATTGTAATGAAACAATTAGATGCAACATCAAAATCCTTGAATGAGGTGATTCATTCTTTATTTATTCTCGCAGATATTCAATTTGGTTTGGCAAAATCTTTAAATTATAAAATGCAAGAGTTAAACAAAACTGTGTTGGCGGAAACAATAGAGTATTGTGGATATTCGGGATTAGAATGGCATATTGCAAATGTTGTGCGAATTCCGGGAAGTGCGATGTTTATTGTATTAGAAGACGGAAAGAGATTCCCAGATGACGCTAAAAGAAATATTTCATATTTATTAAAAGAGCAAGTTTGGTTTGTTTTCAATACGAATAATTTAAAGTCTATATTGGTTCAAGCTATTGGAAAAATGGTAAAGAAAGAAGATGTGAATATTCAATATATTGATAATGAACCTAGAATTGCACATATTTCAAATCTTGATGATTTAGGGGGGAACTCATTGAATAGAATTAGGTTAGCTCAGCAATTGACGGAATTATTGATTATGAAATAAGGAGAATGGATTAAAATGAAAAGTGGAAATAACATTTCGTTGTCTTTATGGACAAAAAAGGGACAAAACATATTAGAAAAGGCTATTAAGACATATGATGAACTGGGAATCGATAAAAAAAGTTTGCCAGCAGTAATTTATGAAAATCAAAAACCTATAAGTTTAGTATTTGCTGGGCAGTTTAGCGCCGGTAAATCTACAATTTTAAAGGCGTTGACTGGAATTAGAGATATTAAGACTGGAGAATGTATTACAACACAAGAAGCTCAGATTTATGATTGGAATGGTTTACATGTGATTGATACACCAGGAATACATACTACTCTGAGACCAGATCATGATGTTATTTCGTACGAAGCAATTGCTAATGCAGATATGTTGGTATATGTGGTGACCCATGAATTATTTGATTCCTATATCGGACAAAAATTTCGTCAATTGTTATTAGAAAAAGATAAAGCGGATGAAATGATTCTAATTGTGAATAAGATGGCGGATGTCGGTAATTCCACTGAAATTCAAAAGATTAAAACAGACGGATTAAGGGTAGTAACTGATCCATACACACCAGAACAATTAAGGATATGTTTTGTAGACGCAGAATCATATCTTGATAGTATTAACGAGGAAGATGAGGAGATAGCAGCAGAATTATATGAGAGAAGCAATTATGAGGGTTTAGTAAGTACTATCAATGAATTTGTGCAGGATAAGTCTATTTCGTCAAAATTGACGACCTCTCTGTATAAGATTAATGATTCCTTACAAAAAGCAATAGTGCAATTTCAACCTTCATCAGGAGATAAGGATATTGATGCTTTGGAAGAGCATTTATTACAGGAACGAAGAATTATTTTTTCAACTCAATGGAGAATAGAGCAACAAGTAAAGGCAATATATCAAGAAACGGCTACTTGCATACGTGATGAGGGGAGAAAAATTGCGAATGCGATTTATGATTTTACTGATGAAGTGGATGCAAATAATGCAATAGAAGAAGCATATAAAAAAGTCGAAGAATTGTCGAATGATTGTACGGAAAAAGTAGTAGATGCATTAGAGAAATTGTCGAATGACTGTAAAGCTAAACTAGACGATTTCTATAATACGGATTTTTCAAAGGAATTGCAGTTTAGGCTTAATGAGAAACAAAAAAATGGGAATCCAATCATAGACAAATTGTTTAAATCGGATGTCTTAGGACAGGCTAGCAATAGGTTGATATCTAATACAGTTGGTAAAAATGCTACAGCTACTGGTCTACGCGCATTTTCTGGAAGTAATATGCATCAAGTGGTTCTTGATGTGGGACACTTTTTTGGACATTCTTTTAAACCATGGGAAGCCGTAAAATGGGTTAAAGGTCTTAATACGGCGGGTAAGGTATTAGGTGTTTTTGGTGTTGTATTTTCACTTGGTATGCAGGTTAAAGAAGATGTAGATTCAGACAAACAACAACTAGAAATGCGCCATAATAGAGAAGTATTACGTGCGGGCTTTAATGATGCAGCTAATGCATTGATTTATAGTTTTGATAAGTCTTTAAAAAATTACGTTGCACAGAATTATTTTACTAGAATTCATGATATAGATATGCAGATTGAAGAAATTAGAAGCTTACGCAACGGAAAGTCGGACAATTGTAAAGTCTTAGAGGCTTTAGAATCAGAGTGCAAGGAACTCATTCATGAAATACATATGAATGAGATATCAGAATGATTTTTCTTGTTAAATTTACATTATTTGCAAGATAGTGTTTGATTGTATAGAAGAGGTTATAAGAAGTATGGTGACTTTTATTCCGCCATATATGGGCGAAGAAATTAAGAGTAATGCAGAAAAGAAAATGTACAACATTTTACAAAGGCTAAATATGGATGATGCGTATATTCTTCATTCATTGGGTCTACCAAAACATCAAAGCAAAATTTATGGCGAAATAGATTTTGTTGTGGTATGTAAACGAGGGGTGGCTTGTCTTGAAATAAAAGGTGGCAGAGTAGAATGTCGTGAGGGGAAATGGTTTTTTATTGACAGATATGGTGTAGAACGACAAAAGCCAGAAGGACCATTTGCTCAGGTGACAGGAAATATGTTTAGCCTGATGACTGAACTGAAAACAAGGTTTTCTAGTAATCCTCGTATGAGGAATCTTCTGGTGGCTTGTGGAGTTGTTTTTCCTGATATTGAATTCAGGTCAAGATCTCAAGAAATCATACCAGAGATTATATATGATTGTAAAACGGAAGATATTACGTCATATATGAATTCTATGTTTGATTATTGGGAAAAAAGACAGCATAGAGAACCAGCAAAGTTGTCTAAAAGCGATGTAAAAGATATCGTTGAATATCTGCGTGGAGAATTTACCTTTATTCCAACATTAAGTTCCCGATTGGATGAGGTTGAAAAAAATTTATTAAGATTGACAAGAGAGCAGTCCAGAATAATGATGGCTCTTGAAGGCAATTCACATTTATTGATTGAAGGTGGTGCAGGTACTGGAAAAACTTTACTTGCTACCGATTTTGCTAGAAGAAAGGCAGCGTCAGGAGAAAGGGTACTGTATCTTACGTTCAACAAAAATTTGTCGAATAATATAAACGATCAGATGGATGCGCAGGAAAATCTCAAGATTATTAATATACATGCTTTATTTGGCGAGTATGTAACGGTTGATGTGAAGAAAATGCAACAGAATCCTCAAAAATATTTTGGTGATGAATTACCGGAAGCTTTCTTTAATTGGATTAATGAGTTATCAAAAGACGAAGCAGAAGAATTAAAATATGATTTGCTAGTAATGGATGAAGGACAAGATATCATAAAACCAATTTATTTGTATTGCCTTGATGCTTTGTTAAAGGGTGGCTTCGAAAAAGGCAAATGGGTAATCTTTTATGATGAAAAACAAAATATTTACAATCCGGAATATTCTGATGGGATGGAGATAGTAGAGAGTTATAATTGCACAAAATTCCAATTGTTTGTGAACTGTAGAAATACCGTTCAGATTGGTACATATAGTTCGAAAGTGAGTGGCGTAGAGATTAAAGAATTCTTACAAGCGAACGGAGAAGATGTTCAGAAGATTTCATTTGAAGATGAAAATGACTTCAAACTTCAAATTAAGGAGATTATGAAAAAACTTCGTGCTGAAAAAATCAATCCATCAGATGTGGCTTTTTTGGCGCCTAAAAAATATTCGAATTCTATGTTACATACAATTGGGTTTGAAGTGAATGAATTAGGAGATAATTACGATTCAAAGAGTACATTACCGAAGTTTGCGACCATTCAAGGTTTTAAAGGGTTGGATGCAAAAATAGTTGTGCTTGTTGACGTTGATACGATATATCCTAGAAATTTCTCTAAGTTTCTTTATATTGCGGGTACTAGGGCTAGAACGTTACTGTATGTGGTCGCGTCGAGCAATTTTTGGAAAGAACATAAGATTTGATAAATTAACATCTGTCTTAGATGGAAAGAAGGTGTGTAAAATGCCAATTGCGAATATTAAAACAGTGAAAAAATGTGCTTTTTGTAAGCATTGGTATGATCCTACCAACAGTGCAATATCGCCAAGATCTCCGCGTATCAATTTGTGGGAATATGATGATAAATGCAAGAAGAAGTGTTTAAAAAAGAATTATGATATGGCAGCAAGTGCGTTTTGTGGTAAATACGAATGTAAATTAGAAGCCAATTAGGAAATTGGAGAGGTGGTGGCAGTTATGGCTTTTTATCTTTCGAAATCAAAATATTGTTCTGCGGTTCAGTGCCCGAAGATGCTTTGGTTAAAAAAGAACAAGCCAGAGGTGTTTGACGATTCAGTCATGAATGAATCTGTTTTAGAAACCGGCAATGAAGTCGGTGATTTGGCCATGGGGCTTTTAGGAGATTATGTAGAAGTTCCTTTTGGCAATTTAGATGAAATGATTGAAAGGACTTCGGAGCTGCTTGTTGATGGAACACCTATCATTACAGAAGCGTCTTTTTCGTATAATGGTTTATTCTGTAGTGTTGATATTTTGAAAAATTTAGGCAGTGGTGTTGTTGAAATTTATGAAGTGAAGAGTTCTACTTCTGTGAAAGATATTTATTATGATGACGCGGCTTATCAATGCTATGTTCTTTCGGAACTTGGATTTGTGGTAAAGAAGGTGTGTATTGTACATATTAATAATGAGTATGAGAGATTCGGTGAATTGGATCTTCATCAGCTGTTCAAAGGAGAAGATATTACAGAAACAGTTTTTTCAATGCAATCCGAGGTTCGAGCTAACATAGAAAAACTTGAGCAATATATGAAAAACGATGATGAACCGAGTGAAAACATCGGTCTACATTGCTTTGATCCATACGAATGTGGATTTTTTGGTTATTGTACGTGCGATTTGGGGAAACCTAATGTGTTTGATGTTGCTGGTGCCAGACTTACAACTAAGTTCAAGTGCTACGAAAAAGGCATGATAACTTTCTCTGAACTAAGTGAAGGGAAAGCGTTGTCTGCCGGACAGATGATACAAGTTGAATATGAGTTGTTTGATAAACCACCGTATATAGATAAAAAGGCAATCTCTGAGTTTCTTGATGGTCTTTCGTTTCCAATCTACTTTTTGGATTTTGAATCTTATCAACCTGCAATTCCGTTGTATGACCATTCGAAGCCATTTGAACAGATTGTTTTTCAATATTCTCTGCATTATATCGAGCGTAAAGGTGGGGAATTAAAACATACGGAATTTTTGGCATATCCGGGAGAAGATCCGAGACGATTATTGGCGGAGCAGCTGTGCTGCGATATTCCAGAGAATGTGTGCGTGACTGCATATAATATGGGATTTGAGAAAGGTCGTATCAAGGGATTAGCACAGCTTTATCCGGATTTGGCTGAGCATCTGATGAATATTCATGACAATATTAAAGATTTGATGATTCCATTCCAGAAAAAGTATTATTACAGTAAGAAAATGCAGGGATCTTATTCCATCAAGTATGTATTGCCGGCTTTATTTCCAGATGATCCACAGTTGGATTATCATAATTTGGATGGTGTACATAATGGGACGGAAGCTTCTGCAACATTCAAAAAAATGGAATCCATGTTAATAGAAGAGATGGAAGAATGCAGAAAAAATCTGCTAAGATACTGTGGTTTGGATACTTTCGCAATGGTAAAAGTATGGCAGAAACTAAATGAAGTTGTTGGTGCGCAGGTTGACATAACTACATAAAGAAATTTTAGGACTGGTTACTAAACCAGTATTGAAGATTAATTGACTATTAAGTCCTTTGGCTAATATAAAGCTGAAGGACTTTTTTGATTGCTTGACAAATAATGTCATCGAGAGGTTCTACAATAGGATTGTAGCATAGAGAAAACTAAACTTATGGAGGGACAGGACATGTTATCAGATTTATTTAAAAATTTGAATTCAAGCTTAGAGGATGCTCTTAAAGGAGCGGAAGCAGGGGAAGGAAGTATTAGAGACAATATGGATGATTTGCGTGATATTTTAGAATATGAAATTCTGAACAGCAAAAGTACGAATGATGAAAAGAAGTCGCTTCTAAATCGCTTAAGAAAATTCTGCGATACCGAAACTAATATTATGCTTGTAGGAGCGACTGGATGTGGTAAGAGTTCCACAATCAATGCATTATTCTCTTGTGGAGAAGAAATTGAGGAATCTTCAGAGGAAGATATGGATTCGAAACTGGTTAAAAGATTTAAGTGTGTTGAAGTGGCAAAAGTTGGTAGCAAAGTTGATCCGGAAACAAAGGATATTGAAAAGTATAAAATCGGAAATCTTATTCTTTGGGATACTCCAGGCCTTGGAGATGGAACCCAGATTGATGAACATCATAAGGATGTAATTACTGAATTACTTAGAGAAAAAGATGCTGATGGGAACGCATTAATTGATCTTGTATTGGTAATTCTTGATGGTTCTACACGAGATTTAGGAACATCTTACAAGATTCTTAATGAGGTTATTATTCCGGAACTTAACGGAGAAAATGAAAGAATTCTTGTTGCTTTAAATCAGGCTGATATTGCAATGAAAACTGGAAGACATTGGGATTATGAAAAGAATGAGCCAGATGAAACACTTATCAACTTTTTGAATGAAAAAATGAATTCTATTAAGACAAGAATTAAAGCGGATTCCAATCTGGATATTGAACCTGTGTTTTATTGTGCAGGATACGAGGAGGAGAACGGAGATGTGGTTCACCCATATAATCTCTCAAAACTTCTTTATTACATTATGAATGCGATTCCTGCAAATAAAAGAGTGGCAGTAATGGAAGGGATTAATACAAATGCTGAACATTATGAATGCAATGATGATGAAGCTGATTATAACGAAGGCGTAAAAGAAAGTTTTTATGAATCATTTGATTATATTTCGGATGGTGTTGATTCCGGTGCTGAAATTGGTGGCACAATTCTTGGAATACCAGGAGCTATCGTAGGAGCATTTCTTGGTGGTTTTGTTGGCTGCGTGAGAAGTATACTCGATGATCTTTTTTGAGTTTCAATGCGATAGATATGTTTTCTGATTGAGAATTTTACTATACTGTTTGATTTTTGGTATATGAAGTTGGGAGACTATTTATCTTAAGTTAAATGAAGAAAGGGTGAAAAAGTGAAAAGAAGCAGAAGACCATTTTCTTGGGTCATTGAGAAATATGCTTTCGGGGCGGTTGCTCTGAGAGATGAGATAGACCGTCATAAAAGAGAAGATGAAAAACGATGGGGCTTGTTTCAGGCGGTAGGAATGAGGCTGTTCTATGTGTATTGCTTGATTGTGACATTCATATTGGTCGGAATAGGTGTTCTTGGTCAGAAAATATACTGGATCAAAGAAAGAAAAAGGAGCAAAAATTCGCATGAGGAAGATTGAGGTTAAAGTGTGTAAAGCATGTGGGAAAACATGTTTGCATGAAAGTGGTGGCATTATTGGCCAGCCAATAGATTTGATAAATGGTGAAATGTGTCCTGCATGCCGGATAAAGACAGTCGGAAAAGGCGTAAAGCGAATTGTGGATATTATTAAAGGAGAGGGAGGTCATGGATAAGTTTAAGGTGGAAGAATTTCGAGTAGTTGAAAAAGGCAAAGAATATTCTGTTTTAGTGTTTCCTAAAATTGAATATATGTGGGCTTTTGATGATAACCCAGAAGAAGATTGCTATATGGTAGATGGAACAGCAGAGGTATATTCTGCATTGAAATATGCTATGGCAATTTTAGCAGAGGCATCGGATAAGATTATCTATTTTCCTTGTAAACAGAATGGAATCGGAAGATATTATGACACCAATTACAACTTGATTCTTTGTACACCGAAGGTGCAATTGAGAAGGTCTTCTTGGATTTCAATTCGAAGGAAACTGAACAGTGGGAATAAGACTGGAAATTATGTATTGCGATATAATCGTAAGAAATTAGATGATTTTTGTGAAAAGACATTAATGATAGAAAGTCGAAGACCAGAATCAAAATTAGTGTTACGTACTGAGGTTGGTAAAAAGATTGAAAAAGCTCATTTGGAAGAAGTTCTGGGAGATAATTTATTTATTGTGCTCGGAAAAGAAGAATGCATTCATAACCATTATTTAATCGCAAAAGATTTGGATGAATATTGTGCGGGTGACGATTATGGAGCATGGTCAGCAATGGGATGGATTATAACTCAAAAAGGATTGAAAAATATGAAAGAACGAGCTGATCAGGACAGAAAGTAGGGATAGAATGATTAGATTATTAGGTTTGACAGGAAATAATGCGTGGAAGCCTAAAGAGTTGAATATGGATTTAGTAGTGCAAAAAGCAAGAGAGATAATACACACACCGCATCAGGATGTGTGTATTATTTTAGAATATGAAAATTATTTTGAAGTGATTATTTATAATGAATATGTGTCATCTTCCAATGCTCGTTATATAGTGGCACCGGATTACTATTGGTCTTGGGACGAAGAGATAGAATATGAAGAATTGCTGAAAAATGAATGCACTGCCTATGATACTGGTGTTTTTTACAAGATTTATGAAAAGTATTCCACAATGCATCCGGAATGGCATTTGAAATTCAAATCGAATGGACCACTTAGAATGATTGATCATATTCGCCATTGTATGCAACCGGGAAGTGCAAAGGAAATCCTGTATAAGGCAGGGCTGGATGTTATAGCAGCACACCTGTCTAGTATAGATGAATATAATCTCATTGGGAATTCTCCTTCCGATATTTTGTCTGGATTAAGCATTCGTTTATTGCGCTCAATCAATTGTCCGGCAGGTATCAAATTGATTTCTACAGAGAAGAAAAGAAAAACTTTACTGTTATTACAAAATAGATATTCATGGTTGTTTGATGAGATTTGGAATGATTCAATGTGTCGATATATGAATATGTTGTTAGACAATGGGGAAGATGAAAAAACGATTATCCGGAAGTTTCGTAAACATTACCAGAAGGTCCATATGTTTTGGTCGCCATCTCAGTTTGATTATTTTTCTAAAAAGATTCAAATAAAAGAGGATATCAGCAAAGAAATTGGTGCGAAACTGTGCGAGAAAATTAGAGAAAATGAACTTTATAAGATTCATGAATTGTTAATTCGTGAAAATGCTTATTGGAATGAAAGGATTGAAGAATCAAATCAAAATCGATACCAGAATTATGTTGTGCTCGATGACGAATATTCTTTGACGTATCCAAAGTCTATCAAAGAATTTGTGATTGAAGCGATAGAGCAGCAAAATTGCTTATTGAGCTACTTGGACGATTATGTAGAAAATTATACAGATATCATGTTTTTGAGAAAAACAGATTCTTATAAATCTCCTTATGTGACCGTTGAAATATACGACGGTTCAGTGTGTCAGGCTTTTCTTAAATGTAATAAAAAACCAGCCGATAATGTTTTGCGATGGTTAAGTGATTATGCAAATAAAAGAAAGCTTAGCTTAGATTTGGATTATGATGAATATGGATATCAATAAAAAAGATTTCTTGTACGGTGCTGGCGACAAGAAATCTTTTTTTGATGATAGGTTTTTATAATACACGGGTGAATGCAGTACCTTTATATATTCTTACGGGATTACCTCTGACAATACGGTTGTGTTCTCTCCATGCATTATTGATTTGTAGTTTTTGCTGTTCTAACTGTTTGTCTTCGAGAATTTTGTTGAGCTTTTCCAGAGCATCCCTCTTATTGAGTAATTGGCTGCGTTCAGCGGTAGAAGTTACTGTGATTCCGGTAGGAAGGTGGATTAGTCTTACTCCTGTTTCTACTTTGTTGACGTTCTGGCCACCATTTCCGCCACAGTGAAAGCGTTCGAATTTAATGTTTTTGTCAGTGCAGATAATTTCCTGTTCGGGAATGATGCTTACATCAACAAACCAGTTTTTTCTCTTATGATTTGGACGAAATGGACTGGTAAATGTACATTGAATGGTACCTTCTAACTCTTGCAGATTGTTTTCTGTCTCAAACATAATGGAAGTATAACACTCACTAAAACGTGATTTGTGAGAACTGATTTCCTTGATGTCTGGGTATTCTCTTTTGAGATTGTCAAATAGTCTGCTTACAGCAAATTCACATTCTGCAGGACCTTGTCCTGAGCTTATCTGAATAATCATAAATTATAATTCCTTTCATTCTTCAAAATAAAATATTGGTCCTTTGGCTCTAAAGGGGAGATGTTTTCCCTGAGGCAAAAGATATGCGTGTTCGTGTTTGATATTAAGATGGTCTTCAATTTCTCCATCTGTGATGATTAATATAGGTCCGTCTTTAGGAAAATCTTTTGCTGATTCAAGTGTATTTATGCCTGGTTGAAGTGCGGTTCCACCACGTCCTTTTACTGCAACGCGCCCGGCAATATCCTCTGGGGATATATAGCCAATATCGTATGATGCTGCGTCACAAAAAATGACTCTGGCAAAAGGTACATCATGTGCTACAGAGTAGCTTGCGATTGCGCCTAATGCTTTTCCTATTGTTTTAGCATCCATGGATCCAGATGTGTCGATGATCACACCAAAAGTACGACTATCTGTTGGAATGTCGGCTGAAACGTAACGAGGTTTTGGAATATCTGGTGTACTTGCCTGTCTTCGACTTGGTCTTGCGTAACTTCTGTGTTTTTCTAACGGTTCAAAGTAGATGTCAAACCATTTGGCAAGTGCAACATCCCATGGAATTGGCGGCATTGCAAGCGAACGGATTTCTTCAATGAGGCCGGCAGGAATATATCCTCGTCCTGTGGACTGATGATACTCTAAGCCTTGGCTGAGAGCATTTTTGCAAAACTCGTCTAATGTCACATTCCCAGAAGGATTGTTACCTGATGGATTACCCATGATATCCCCTTTCCCATAACCACGAAATGTGTCTAATTTTTCATATTTGCGCATGTTTTCAAGTAGAGTATCGTAGATTGATTCTGCGGATAAACCATCGAGTTCTGGATCATAAAGAAGTCCTTCTGATGGCATACATCCAATCTGCAGTTCTCTTAACCAACCATTTATAACAAAATCACATGCTACATTCCAAAGATAGTGATTACGGCCATTACAACGATTATGGTGTTGAAGACCAGCATGCAGATATTCGTGTGCAAGAATAAATATCCATTCTTCCGTCGAAAAACTGTTGCTCGGATTGATGTATATCTCACCATTCGTTAAATCTATTGCTGCAATATGAATATCATGCTTATTGCAATAGTTGTGGTCTTCAATTATCTTGAAATGAGCAGCTAATCCTCCTAATAGTGGATAATGGTCTATAAACCAATTGGCGGCTCTTTCCCCTGGAGACAGGTATCTACGATGTCGATTGTCGTGTCCACCAGCTTTACTGATTACTTCGGAGACAGAGTTGGCCAATGAGATAGTAAAGCAGCTTGTGAAGTAATTGTATTGATTTTTGCTGTGATCATATACCAAAGGTTTGTCAAGACCCCTCATGTCAAGAGTTCCAACAGTGGCGGTTCCGTAATGATTCTGAGAAAGAGATGTATGATTATCAACGAGATAATCATATATTTTCATCTCGTCACCAGGATTTCCAGATATCATGTGCATGGGATCATTGTTGATTGCCTGTCCGAATTTGATGTCTGCAAGAAATTTGGTGATATAAATATCGCATGCCATGTTCCAAAGGAGAGGGTTGCATTCCACTTTTTTCTCGTTTGTACCATCTGTATGTGTAATTATATATCCTGGCATTTTCTCTGCATCAAAATGTCCAAATGACAGATGGAGAATATTGTGTGCCAGAACATAAGACCATTGTTTCGGAGAAAGGTAATAATCTTCGTTTGCCTTAATCACGCCATCTGAATAAACAATGGCCATAGTGTTTGAACCAATTTCGCTTTTGGATACAGGACAAATTCTCGGTGCACATCCACCAAAAAGAGGATGTTGATGAATAAGAGATATACCAGCAAGCAGATTTTCTTTATTAATTTCTTTTTGTGATTTTTTAACTTCCTTGGTATCCTTTTTTGCCATAACTTGTTATCACCTCCGTCGGGCAAATTAGTTGTTCTGGATAAGTCTTGGTAAGTCACGAACAATTTCAATCATGAACCATTCAGGCAATACTTTTCCTTCATCTGCTGAAACTACCATCTGAGCAATTTCATAACTGATAGAAGAGAGCTCTTTGATTAGAGCTTTTGCGCGATGAGCAAGGTATTGTCCGTCTTTGCCAAGATTCTGTTTGTTTGCTGGAAGTTCGTGAAGCAGTTTAGCTCTGAAAGACTGCGAAAGGAAATATAATACATCACGGTCTTCTGGATTTGATGGCCATTTTGCTTCGCCTTTAATAATGTCAGTAAGTAAATGTTTGTTGTTAAGTTGTTTGATAAAAGCAATGAACATTCCTGCATGACTGGCTGAAATGCATCCATATGTAATCATCTTGAGCATTGTATCAGGAATAGTGTTCTCTTCTGCGTGATATTCTTTTAAAGCATCACTGAGCATATGCCAAGAACGAGGAGTAGAATATGGTTCTTCTGTTTTTGGCGGCTCTGAGAAAAGATGATCAGGTCTTTGGGTAATGTAATTGATTACCCATGGATGCAGGTTTTCTTCATAAGCCCAATTTAGCCATTGTGCTGGATCAGCTTTTAATTGTACATGGAACATACGGTTGATGAGTGCAGATGACATTGTTTTAACAATTGCAGAGTCCTGTGCTCTGTTACCTGCTCCGATAACAATGCTTCCTTCCGGAAGATGATATTCGCCAATTCGGCGCTCATGAATTAAGCTGTAAAATGCTTTCTGAACTTCTTGAGAACATGCATTAAGCTCATCAAGAAAGAGAACATAAGGTTCCTTGCGAGCAATCATCTTTGGAGGAAGAAATGTGCTTACATCATCTTGAATCTGAGGAATTCCAATGATATCTTCTGGTGCCAACTGGCTGCCGAGAAGTGATACACAAGGAAGTCCTACCTCATCAGCAAATTTTTCTACAAGAGCAGATTTGCCAATGCCAGGTGCACCCCAGATGAACACAGGACGAATCGTAGCGACATTTAATAAAATTTCTAGTAAGTCACTTTGTGTGACAGAAATTGGTAAGTTCATTAATACGATTCCTTTCTTTTTAACTTATCGATATATTGTTTTTTCTTATTTATGTGTCTTACTTTTGCACGAGGATAGTATTTATCGCAATGCTGACAATAACCGGATTGACAAGCTTCGCGGCCTTTTTCACACTCGTTGTAAGAAATATAGTATTTACAAGGGGTTTCTCTATAATGGGCCATAGTTATTACCTTCTTTCTGGATTCTATTTGTTGTTTCCGGCTTTGAAGTTATAAACTGGTTTGATAATTTTATCAATTGCTACAGTTTCTGTGATTGCATACTGAATTGACTCGAGGTTTCTGTAAGCAAAAGGTGCTTCATCCAATGTGTCTTTTCTGATGCAGGAAGAGTAGATTCCTTTCATGGCACTCTTGAAAGAGGATACGGTGTAATTTGTCTTGATTTCTTCTCTTTTCATGATTCTTCCGGCACCATGTGGTGCAGATTGATTCCAATCAGGATTACCAAGGCCGGTGCCCAGAATGATACCGTCTCGCATATTGATTGGAATGATGACTTTTTCACCGTATTTGGCAGAAATTGCACCTTTGCGAATGATTGGAGTGCTGCTGCTAAAGTCCACATAATTGTGGATGCAAGAATAATTTTCGAGAATCTTCCATTTCATCCCTTTTGCAATTTCGGCAATGATAATTTCTCTGTTCAAGGAAGCAAAATCCTGAACAATATCGAGATCATGCAGATAATCTTCCATCAAAGAACCTTCGAGATAGGTCATTTCATAAGGAACGTCGATGCCTTTGCTCTTTAAAAATTTTTGTCCTTCGGAAAGATAGTATTCAGTAACCTCTTTTCCTAAATGTCGGCTTCCGGAATGAATGACCAGATACATGTTCTTTTCATCATCCATATCGAGTTCGATGAAGTGATTGCCCCCACCCAATGTTCCGAGACTTAAAAGTGCTTTTTCTTCGAAAACGTGTTTATAACAACGTAGGCGAGAAAGTGAAGTTTCATCAGCCATATGATGTACCTTTTTTCGTGTGGCAAAGCCAGATGGCACAGCGTCTCTAATCACTACGTCGAGCTTTTGAAAGTCTTTTATCTTACCTTTTATTTGGGCTAAGGACATTCCGCAGCCAATATCGATTCCAATTACATTTGGCAAAACATATTGACCGAGTGTAGAAGTAAAACCAATCGTTCCTACTTTTCCTGGATGGACGTCTGGCATAACTCGAATGTTGCAGCCTTCAAAAGCAACGTGATCGCATAAAGTCTGTAATTGTACGATGGCATAGTCATCAATGCTATATTCAGTTGTATTTGTGTTGAAAAGTTTTGCAGAGGTATAGACCCCGTGGATTGTTTTCATAATGATTTCCTTTCTAAAATGCCGAAGAAGGGCATAAAAATAGCCTCTTCGAGTAAGAGGCATGGAAATCCAAAAAACAATTGGGAGATAGATTAATGTATGATTAGCCCATAATTTTCAGGACAACCAGACCTCTGTTTGTGTTTATTAAGTTATTGGTGTTCTTTGTAAAATATGTCATGTTGTCCTCCTTTCAAATCATGGTTATTAGTTTCGTTAGATTGGAACTCGTGTTCCTTATGTTGCTTAGTATAGTTGGGGGATTGAGGGATGTCAACCCCTTGAACTATATCTTGATCACATCATACTTAAGTACCATGACACATAATGTCATTGAAAAATATTTTTTAACAAGAATAAATGAAATTGTTATTTTTTATTTCTGAAGATTGGATAATTGTACTGAAGGGGTATCTGGAGTATGATTAAGATGTGTTTTGAGATTTCAGATTGTATAATAAATTCTGTGTAATATGAAATGAAAATAAGTTGGATGACAAAAGATGTCATAATGGTGAGTTAAGATTTGAGTGTAAATTGTGAATAGGAAGGGAGATTATGTATTAATGCTTACGAATTATTTAGAGTATTTGGAAAATCCGAAGAGTTTATCAGTGGAACAAATGCAATCCATTCATTCGCAAATGATTTTTGAAATAGGTAATGATAATGAGGCATTAGAACTCTATGATGAGCTGATAGAAAAAGCGGTTCAATATGCTTCCTATCGAGCTAATTGGTTCGTTTGGGACAGAGAAACTCGAATGGAACAGGATGAAAGCAGGAGCAGTTGTCACAATTCATTGATAATTAAATTCAATATGTTGGCGAAGTATCTTAAAATGCAGGAGAAGAAAGCTACCTGGAGAACTGCTCTGGGATATGAAGAAGATGACAAATATAATAGAAAAGCAATTGGAGATTTTGCTTGTTATCTTGTGTTTGTAAATTGCCTTAATGCCAGATGACTTCTGATTGTGGCATGCATAAGATGATTGGATATATTTGAAGAAAGGATTCATTATGAAGATAGTAAAAGGTAATTATAACGAAGCGAAGATTTTCACTGATGTTGTGGACGAGGTATGCGTTGAGCAAATAAAAGGTCTTCTTGATCTGGAGGTATTCAAAGCAGCACAGGTTCGTATTATGCCGGATTGCCATGCAGGAGCTAGTTGCGTAATCGGGTTCACAGCAGATTTAGGAGATAAAGTCATCCCTAATATTGTAGGTGTTGATATCGGATGCGGTATGCTCACGGTAGAACTTGGAAACATTGAACTTGATTTTGATAAGCTAGATGAAGTTATTCGCCAAAAAGTTCCATATGGAAGAAACGTAAATGAAGGAAGGCTCATGAGATTCCCTAAAATACAGGAGATGTATTGCTATCGTTCTTTGAAAGATACAAAAAATCTGGAAAGAGCAATTGGCTCGCTCGGTGGAGGAAATCATTTTATTGAAATTGATGTAGATGAAGACGGTTGCAAATATTTAGTAATTCATACTGGTAGTAGGCAACTCGGAAAACAAGTGGCGGAATATTACCAAAAGATAGCTAGAGGTCTGCACACCGGATGGGGACCGGTATGGGAAGAAGAAGAGAAGATAAAAAAGGAATATAAAGAAGCGGGAAGACGTTCTGAGATTCAAGATGCGTTGAAGGAGTTGCATCGTAACTTCCATCAAAGTGCGCCAGATATGCCTCTTGAATATTGCTTTTTGTCTGGGAAGTATACGGATCAGTATTTGCACGATATGAGAATATGTCAGGAGTATGCAGATGAAAATCGAAAAATGATTGCAAGACAGATTCTTGATGGATATGTATTAAAAGCAAGAGACGAGTTTACTACAGTGCATAATTATATCGATCATGATAGCAATATTATTCGCAAAGGTGCTGTTTCTGCTAAGAAAGACGAGAAGTTACTTATTCCTATTAACATGAGAGATGGTTCTTTATTATGTATTGGAAAAGGTAATGAAGATTGGAATTGTTCTGCACCGCATGGAGCAGGAAGACTCTTCTCAAGAAGTGCGGCGAAGTATGAATTTACTGTAGAGGAATATGCGAAGACTATGGAAGACGCTGGTATATATTCTACTTGCATAGATTGGTCTACTCTAGATGAATGTCCGATGGCATATAAGGGGATGGAGGATATTATAAACAATATTGAGCCAACAGCGAACATTCTGAAGATTTTGAAACCAGTTTATAATTTCAAAGCGACAAGTCCTGTGAAAAAAGAAGAAGATGTTGAGGGAGAATAAAATTGAATAAGAGGCATAAGCTCCATATAAACTGCGGATGAAGTTTATATGGGGCTATTTTGTGTACAAATCCTTGATATTCAATGTGCTTATACGGATCGATTTCGTTCGATTTTAGTAATTGAATAGATAAAAATAAAGAAAATCTTTATTATAATGAAGATTTTAGTAGAGTAAAGTGCTTTTGTGTGATATAGTAAAGTTACAACATTAATTTATTAATTCAAAAGAAAGGTATTTTTTTTATGAATATTTCATATCTTGGACTTTGGAAAATATTATTGGAGAGAGGTCTTCAAAAGCAGGATTTAGTAATAGAAGCAGGCTTAAGTTCTGCAACAGTTGCAAAAATGGGAAAAGGATTACCGGTATCTAATAAAGTATTAGAAAAACTTTGCAAATATTTGAATTGTAATGTGAGTGATATTATTAACTATGATTAATAAAAACAAGCGATTTGATAAATTTATAAAAAATTAGAGTAGGATAGCAACCAATCTAGTTAAGGGTGTTTTTGAAGGAGAATGTTTTCTAATGAAAAAAGCAATTGATAATTATGCAATAGGAAAACAAATAGAAGTAGTAGCCTGGAAAGGTCAAAGCATTTCTGCGAATAGTAAGCGCTTCTTTTGTCCAGAATGTATGGAGTCTGTAGCACTAGATTGCAGAGGTTTTTTTAGGCATAAAAATAGAACGATACAAAGTATTGAATGTGAAAAGCGAGTAGATAGTCCTTCGAGAACTACCTATGAAAGGATGGGACTTCCACTCTTTATCAAAGAAGAAAGTGCTTTTTTATTTAGAATTTACATTGGCTTTTCAGCAATTCCTGAAATGTTATTGAATGAAGCGTGTAAGAAAAAGGCCGTTATTGAAATTGGAAATGGGAAAGTAAATAAATTAAAATATACTATTTCTAAAGAAAGATTTGATTCTGAACGACTAACTTATTTCCGTTTAGATTTTTTACCGGTTGGCAATGGTAGATATTCGATTGAATATACAAATGCACCCAAAAAAATAAGAGAGTGTTGGACTGAACATAGTGATTTATGGGGAGAGGGTCAGTTTTTTAAAATAGGAGAAAATTATTCTAGAAAAATAAGACCACTGGGAAGTTTGGTGACTGACCAAGAATATTATTTTGTTGGAAATGCAGCTTTTTTTCAGAGATACAAAAATAGTATAAATATTTCACAAGTAGGATTATTACTATTTGGAAATTCTAGAGCTGCAGTTTATAAAATAAAGTTTATTTCGGTAAGTATGAGTGAAGCTCTTTTTAAAACATTTTCAAATATCCTGATGGAAAAATATCATGTAAATTTACTTGTGGGAGAATCCGAGTTGTTGCCATTATGGCCCCCATGCTTGTTGGAAGAAAATTATTTTGTTTTTCCTTTAAAAACGAGAAAAGGAATCTTTATAGTAGATAGCCCAAATGAAGACCCCATAGTATATAAGTATTTGGGGAATGAATATTCAAATGTTTTATTAGAGAAACAGAAACCAGCAGTGCTAGATCTGGTTGTTACAGAGACAGAAATTCCTCTGTCAATAGATAAGGCATTTAATGGTAATATACAATATGTAAGAAAACAAAAATTGGTTTTAAGATCCGCGGAAACCATAGTAGATATAGTCGATGAACTAGGTAATTCAATAATAGATCTTTCACTGAAAAAAATTAAAAACAAAATATTTTATGTTAAAAGTAATGCTCCATGTACTGTCTATCTACTACGATCAGATGGAACAGACATAAAATACAGAATTACTTCAGATGAAAAATTAGAGATAAATAAACTTAATTGGAATGACGCAGTTATTGTTTTATCAAATAGTGGTACGCAATTGTTATCATATGTATTTCAGAGAAGTATCGAGAATACTACTCGAAAAGATTATGAATTTATAGATAAAATTCGACAAACAAGAGGACAAAGTATTCCAATTAATCAAGAAATATTGACGTTATACAGATTAACTAATGATGATTATGAGTTACGTGAAGAAATTGAAAAATACATACGAATTGGTAGGATTCCTATTCAGGTGATTAGGTTATTAAAAGAAAAGTACGGAGGATAAAAAGACAATGAAGCAAGGAACTTCTTTATGCATCGCATATAATTTTCAAGTACCGGGTGTTCCGCCTACAAAAAGTTTGTATCGAATTGCAGATTATGAAAATGGATGTTTTTATCAAGTAGATACGTTGGAATTTAGTGATTATACAGACGAATTTAATCCTAAATATCTTAGATATCGTCCAGGAGAGGAGTTACCATATTATCAACCGGTTATTTACGAGTGGCAAGCTATTGCTAAATATGGAGACTTTAATAAGTCTACGACAGAATCTTTTCCAAATGATAATATAAAAGTATTTGAAATAATCATTGATTCAGAACTTATAGGAGGAGATACGGATAAGGTTATTTCATTATTACGACGAGGTATTTCTTTGCCAGAAGGTGTTGCAGATAATATTCTTATTGCATTTGATCAAGATGACGAATCTTATCATACGGTATATTGTAACAAATCATTTTTTAAGCATGCAGATGAAAAATATTATATCGAGGGAAAAATTGAAGACATGTTGCATATGCGCCACAGTTTAGACGTGTATTATATTGAAAAGGATGATGTGTTAAACACAGCAAATTTCGGATATTTTTATACTTTAGAAGGTACGCAGGCAGCAACTCGTTATTTTTATATGTTTGATCAACTTCCTCAACCTGATTGGAAATTATATTTGTATCGTTTTGAGGAATATTTACCAGTATACCTCGCTAAATATTTTAGAAATCATGCAAAAGAAAGTGGGTTAACCAAAAATAACATTCAAATAGCTACGAATATTATACGAGAAGCTCTTAGTAATGATGCTGAAATGAACGAATTCTTTTCAATATCTGGATATCAGTTATCTGATTTTGAAGATCGGTTACCACGTTATGAAAGTACAATTATTGAATATTTAGATGGGGCTGGCTTTTTAGATAATATTATTACGAGAATCTTATCGGAAAATGATGAAATAAGAAAAGATTTGTTTTTAGCTGCAAAAAAAGAATGGTTACAAAAAGCAGATAGAGAACGAGAACAAGCAGAACTATTGTTAAATGAATACGAAGAAAAGCAACAATCGGCCTCTAAAAAAGTAGAAGAATTAGAACTATTATGTTTGCAATTGGACGAAAAGCAAAAAGGACTTAGTGAACAATATTCGAACACATTAACAGCTATGAATGCTGCTGTAAATGATTTTGAAAAACATATAGGTGAATATTTGGCAAATAGCATTGTATTTAAAACACTTAAGCAACCGCAGATAAGTGAAAGTGTGGTTGCGCAAGATACGGGCTTGATGTTAATGTATCCGGAAAATGATCCGAATGTAAAAAAATATGTTGTATCAGATCTTGCAAAAGCATGTAAGGCGTTAGAGGCGAACTTGAGGACTATAGGAATGAATGCACAGTATAGTGTGATTTTGAGTAATATTTTTATTGCTTCTAATGCATTATACGGTTCGCTGATTGTTTCGGGAGAACATGCTAGAACAATAGCTGATGCATTCGCATATTCAGTCGATGGTAATCCGGCAACACGAATTACAATCACCAATACAACAGTCAATTATAAAGATGTTTATGATGCAGTCAAAAAGGCATCAGGAACAGTGATACTTGTTGAGAATATACTTGATACATGCAATGAGCTTACATATGTATCTTTGAATAAGGATTTTAAAGATAAGTTGTTCGTTTTTAATATTGAAAACGAGGGAACACTTTCTATATTGTCGAAAGGTATTTGGAACTATGGGCTTTTAGTTAACACTGATACATCTATTTTAAAGCGTACGATAAATCCTTCATTTAAAGCAATTGTAATGGGAGAAAATCTTATTCTAAGAGATGTCGAAACAGATATTAGTAATTATCAAGAGTTAATGCATATATTAGAAAAATTTGATTTACCAGTTGTAGCAAGAAGAAATTTTGTAAAGACTATGGCTTATTTTGTTGAAAATAGTAAATTGATGGACCCAGAAGAATATATAGACTCTGTGATTGCAAAATACTGTGTGATTTATAAAAGATCTATGGAAATTGAAGTTTTAGAAGAAATACAGGGTAAATTAAATAAGAAAATTAAGGAAATATATGGTTTTTAAAAGGGGTAGTAATGAAGACTGAGACTGCATTTGTTGCAATTGGAAATGATTTGAATATTGTCAAATATGAAAGAGAAAGTGTTAAGCAATATCATGCTCGAATTGCCTATTCTGCAGTTGGTATGTGGATTCGTTTGTTTGCTGCGATAAACACCGAAGAAAGAATAGGGATTTCAAAAGCAAAATTACACAGGAGAATATCGGATATAATAGGAAACTTTTTGCAAATTGAGCCTGTATTAGCGGAATGGTTTTATCCAGATGCGAATAGTAATCCTGAAAATCAAATTAGAGAGATTCTTCTAAGAGAAGGTGATTTGGTTGAATGCGATTTTGCAAACACAATTTGCTGTGGACAGAGAAAACAGATGTCTATTAATAATCGATGGATGTTACTAAAAGGTAATTTTTTAGTGACAGATGTTGAAATGACTTCTGGGTTGGCAGCTTTAATTTATGAGAAAACAACTCCAAATATAATGGAGTTATTTAAGGCGTTTGATATACCTACTAATAATCCAGAAGAAATGATTAAATTAATTAGCAGAAAAAATGATTGGGAGAAAATAGAGAATATTGATAATCACGAAATATTTGATCATTCGAGAAACAAAGTTTTTTCAGCATGTTGGTCGAAATATTTACCACTTGTAGAATCTCAAATATATATAGCAAGACGTCAATATTCTTATGGAGTATATGATTATCAGTATATAAAAAGAGAAGCAGAAAATTATTACATTTCTTCTTTTTCGGATTATGAACAAGATGAAAATATACGCAACACTCAGCGCTTATTATATGCTTTCAAAGCTGTTTTTGGAAAAAAAGCAAAAGTTGTTATTGAAAGAGGTGAAGTATATTCTGTTTTTCATTTTTGGTCCAAATTACCACCAGCGGAAGAATGCTTTTTGAGATATATAGGATGGCCATTAGAAAATATTGAAAATAAAAAAAATGAGTTTATGATTCGAAATGAATTTTTTGATGTAATAGTGAGTCTTATTAAAAATTTGGGTATGGAAATGGAGCTTGATACAAATGAATAAATACGGCGTAGATAGTACATATGAAGCTTTAAGACAAAAAATGCTTCAATATATAAAGACAATATATTTAGGAAAGAATCATGCACTTAGAGATGTGTGTTCAGAACAATTGGAAGAACCACTGTGTTTGAGTCAATATCCATATATTGAGGCAAATCAAGCATATAAAGTAGAAAAATCAGGGATTTTTAATATAGAAAAAGAAATTTTATCAGATGAGCTGAAAACATTTTACAGAACAATGGTAGATAATAAACTAGGTGTTTTTGAAAATCCATACGTTCATCAGGTAAATGCTTTGAAAGGTTATTTTTCTGGAGAGGACTTATTGGTCGCAACAGGGACAGGCTCTGGTAAAACAGAATGTTTTATGTGGCCCATTATAGGAAAATTGTTTGAAGAAGCAAACAGTTCACCAAAAACATGGAAAGCCCGAGGAGTTCGTGCATTGATGCTCTACCCGATGAATGCTCTTGTATCGGATCAAATGGGAAGATTAAGAAGAATGGTAGGGGATCAAGGCGATGTTTTTGAAAATATTTTTAATGAAATCGACGCTAGAAGACCACAATTTGGAATGTATACTGGACGTACATCTTATGCGGGACAACAAGATTCGAATGAAGATAAGAAATTAGCTAAAACGTTAGAAAAGAACTTAGTGAATTGTACTTTTGAAGCGAAGAAACAGCTGAAAAAACTTGGTAAATATCCTGCTAAAAAGGATATGAAACTTTTTGTAGAGAAACTTAAGCGAGGAGAACATTTGACGTCCCCTAATGATGCTGAATTAATTACTCGACAAGAGATGCAAAAATACTGTCCAGACATTTTAATTACGAACTATTCTATGTTGGAATATATGTTAATAAGACCAATTGAGAACAGTATTTGGGAAGAGACGAAACATTGGCTTCAAATGAACCCAGCCAATAAACTTTTGTTCATTATAGATGAGGCTCATATGTATAGAGGATCATCTGGTGGGGAAGTAGCATTACTTATAAGAAGATTAATGAATAAACTTGAGATTGGAAGAGAACGAGTGCAATTTATTTTGACAACAGCGAGTGTACCTTCTGCTAACGAAGAAGGCGTTCAAAAATTTGCTAGTGATTTAAGTTCTAATTCTGATCCAAATCATAAATTTAAAATTGTGACTGGAACACCAGAGGAGTTGGATTTTGAAACCTCAAAAGAATATTCTGCAAAAGTATTTAAAGATATTGAGGTAGACGCGATTGCTGGTTCATTTGAAAAACGAACTGCCGAAATCAAGAAATTTGCAAGTGTTTTAGATATTCCACATGATGGGATCAATTTTGAAGATGATAAACAAGTAGAAATATGGCTTTATTCTGCGTTGAGGAAAGTAAAACCTATTCTTAATATGCTCAGGAAGTGCAGAGGAAACGCTACTAAGCTTGAGGAATTGGCATCAATTGCATTTCCAAATGATGAAAAAGATATTGCCTTATATGCAACAACAGTTTTATTGGCGATTGCTCCATTGGCTAAAAATTCAGATGGAAATGTTTTGTTTCCAGCAAGATTGCATTTGATGTTTAGAGGATTACAGGGGCTTTTTATGTGTTCTAATCCAAATTGTACTTGTAAGGAAAGTGAAGAACTACCTTTTGGTAGAGTTTATCTTTCACAAAAACGAGATACTTGTGATTGTGGCGGAAAAGTATTTGAATTATTAAATGACAGATCGTGTGGTTCTTTATATTTTAAAGGGTATATTGATGCATCAGAAGTTGGCGTTAAGTATATTTGGAGTTCTAAGGGTATTATTTATAATGAAAATATGCATGAAGTTCATTTTTATATTCTAAAAAGAAACGAAACTTTTGATAGAAAAACAGTTACAAACGGACAAAATGTTCGTTTTGGTTGGTTAGATAGTTTGACTGGGCGTTTATATGAGGATGATAGTCAGGCGAATAATCCAAACTGTTTACATATAGCATATTGTCATCCACAGGATCAAAAAATATGGACATTTGATAGTTGTCCTCATTGTGGTAAGCGTCATTTGAATATTACAGATTTTGTTACTAAAGGTAACGAGCCATTTTTTAACTTGGTTTCAGAACAGCTATCAACACAGCCTCAAACACTATTTGGAGAAGAAGAAATGTCCCACTCTCCAAATAAGGGAAGAAAGGTTCTACTATTCTCTGATAGCAGACAAAAAGCGGCAGTTTTGGCAAAGGATTTGACTCGTGCTGCTGATGAGGATGCTATGAAAAAAGCATTAACATTGGCTGCCAAACGTTTACAGGAATGGGCAGAGGAAAATAATAAAGAGCCAGGAATGGATTTGCTGTATCCATTTGTTGTAGAGATTGCATGTACTAATGGGCTGAGATTTTTTTATGGTGAAGATGAAGGATTACTTCAAAACCATATGGAAGTGTTTAAAGAAGATATGGAATTTTGCCAAGAATTTGAAGATCCGTTTGATTATGTTGCTTTTGCACAAAAGGCCAAACCGATTCCAGGATTATACATGCAACAATTATTGAAACAGATTTGCAGTAATTATCGCGCACTTGCGGATGTAGCATTTTGTTGGGTTTCTCCATGTAATAGCGTTATTAAGAGAGCAAAATTCGTATTAAAGAAGAACAATATTGAATTGAGCGAGGAGGAGTTTTTGGCATTATATACAGCTTGGTCTATTGACGCGCTTACAAGTAACTATGCTTATGGTGTAGAAGGAATAAGTGATGAATTGAGAGATGACGCAGCTGGACGTCAAAATCCGTGGGGAATTAAGAATGAGCATGAAATAAAAAAGGATTTAAAGGATTTGTTAGTAAAAAAGCATAATTTTACTGATGAACAGTTAAGAATCTTAAAAGAATGCTTTCTACTTACTACAGGAGAAGTGGAAGGAAAACATTTTATTAATCCTTCATTAGTAACTTTAAAGTTTGAGCCATATCCTAATCGCAAATGGTTTATCTGTCCAAGATGTGGTAAAGTAGCACCATATACTCTTTGGGGTGAATGCATTCACTGTAAAAAGTCAGAAGCAAGAGATTTTACAGAAGAAGATGTAGAAGGTTTGAGGTTTTGGAGAGATCCAGTTTTAAAAGCGATTCATGGAGATGAAGATACCGTTATGACCAGTATTAATGCGGAGGAACATACTGCGCAATTGTCTCATAAAGACGAACTTAATAGCAAAATGTGGTCAACAACAGAAGATTTTGAAATGCGTTTTCAAAACGTATTTGTAGACTCAAAACATGCAAAACCTGTAGATGTATTGAGTTGTACAACTACTATGGAAGTGGGTATCGATATTGGATCTTTGACAGCAGTTGGTCTACGAAATATTCCCCCTATGCGAGAAAACTATCAACAGAGAGCAGGTCGTGCAGGTAGACGAGGTGCATCAGTTTCGACAATAGTTACCTATATTGATAATGGACCACATGATAGTTTTTATTTTGATAATCCTGAGTTGATTATTTCAGGCGAACCAAGAACCCCTTGGATAGATAATCACAATAAAAAAATAGTATTTCGTCATTTGAATATTGTAACTATTAATGATTACTTGACTTCAAATGGTGTCAGTATGGATTCTATAACGGTAGATGAATTTTTTAATACTTTATACGAAAAATTTTTAGTGTATTTAAAAAATAAATCTTTTAGTGATAAAGAAATTAAAAGACTTGTTCCTATTGGACTTGAGGAATGTGCTGAGGAATATAAAGCTGGCTTAAAAACTCAAATTAGTCACTTAGCAGAACAAGTAAAGGATTTTCCGGAAAAATATAAAGGTGATAAGGGGGAAATGGATTCTTTATTAGATGCGCTCTATAAGGAAGGAATTATGCCAACGTATTCATTCCCAAAAGATGTAGTTGGTTTTTACATCGAAGATCCGGATGGAAAAGCGGTTATTGAAAAACCAGATAGGTCACTGGATATGGCAATTACCGAGTATGCGCCAGGTCGTACTTTAGTAGTAAATAAGCGTACATATAAATCGGGTGGATTATATAGCTATCATGCGAAACGTTCATCAGGAAAGTACGATAATCCTGCTAAAAAGTATTTGTCAGGAGCTAGCTCTGAATATGTAAAAACTCTGTATCTTTGTAAAAATAATGCTTGTCAATGGTTTAGTACAGAAGCACCAGCTAATGGTATTTGCCCTTTCTGTGGAGAGAAAAAGATAGAAACAAAATCTATGGTTAAACCTTGGGGATTTGCACCACTAAACGGAACAAGTATTAGAGAATCAGAAGCAGAAAATGAGCGTTCATATGCAGAAAACCCAAGTTATGCGGCAACACCAAGTGATCAAATGAATATTGTAGCACCATTTAATCATGTAAAAATGGCAAAAAGGGCAGATCAGCAGCTTTTGATAATAAATAAAGGGGTTAATGGTGATGGCTTTATTATCTGTAAAGATTGTGGAGCTGCCGTATCTAGTGATGATTTAAATGCTCTATCAGCAAATAAGATTCAAAAGCCGTATACTAATCCAAATAATTTTAAGAAATGTAATCATAATAGTATGTCTGCTTATTTAGGAACAGATGTTAGGACAGATATGGTTGTATTTGAATTTGCATTAGACGTAGATAAAATTGACACAAGTTATCTTAATGGAGGCTTATGGATTAAACAAGCTGCTGTAACCTTGGCGGAAGCTATGGTGTTATGTGCAGGACGTCTTCTTGATGTTGAATTTAATGAGATTAAAAGTGGTTATCGAATTCGTTATGGGAAAAGCTTTACATATTTGGATATTTTTCTTTTCGATAGTCTTTCAAGTGGGGCGGGATATTGTTCCATGGTGGCAGATTCTGCAGGTGAACTTTTGAAAAACACACTAGAATTCTTGAAATCGTGTACTTGTGAAAATGTGTGTCATAAGTGTTTAAATCATTTTTGGAATCAAAGAGTACAAGACACTATGAATAGACATGCTGCAATTGATGTATTAAATTGGTGTGCGTATAGCTGTTTAGCAGAGCCATTAACTAACCAGCAAAATAATATTTTGGTAAAACCGATAAGAGAGCTGTTTAATTCAGATTCAACGCAAAGTATTTCAGTAATTCAGGAGATGGAAAAGTATTATGTTGTTAAAGGTAGTACAAAGAAACTTTTATATTTTTATCCAGCAATGTGGAATAAGAATATATCATTTATTCCGGCTAACTGTATAGCAATATCTGATTTGGCAGTAAAGTATTCGTTATCATCTGTATATGCACAAATTGTAGAAGAAATTGGAATGAATAACAATGGGACGAGTTCTGCTGGTACCATGAAACAAACAAAAATTTTAACATATCAAGATGGTTTGGATTTTACAGATGAATCATATCATTCGATTTGGAGCTATGTATTGGATGATATAGACGAAGAAGTTAACCGAAATAAAATTAAAGAGCTTGATAATTGTATGGAAAATGGGGTTTCATATGAAAAACCTATTTATTCGCCTTCTGTTCTAATTTCCGGCGATAACAATACGATTCATGTGGATTTGTTTTGGAAGAAGAGTAAAGTGCTGGTCGTGTTTGATATCTCAGATGAAAATTTGGATATATTAAAAGAAACAGATTGGAAAGTATACACAATTAATGACTTACCAAATGCAGATGAATTTTTATCTTACATAAAGGAGTAAAATGTTATGGCAAAAATGCTACCAGAACGTCCAAGAGCGTTTGCTAAAGGAAGTTTAGAAGATTTGATGTTTGAGGCATTGGAGAAAAAACTACCGAATGACTATTATGTGATTCACTCTTTTAAATTGGTTACTGTTAAGGACGGAACAATTTATGAAAGCGAAACAGATTTTATAATCTACCATCCTGAAAAAGGCATTATTTGTTTGGAAGCAAAAGCGGGGCATGTTCAATGTATTGAAGGTGATTGGTATTATGCAAGTGGCAAAAAGATGTCTCATGACGGACCTTATAACCAAGCGAGTAGTAATAAGTGGAAATTAAAAGATTATATTCAAAATAGTCCGTATGACTTTTTGTTGAAAAAATGTAAATTGTTTCATGCAGTATGGTTTCCAAGTGTTACTGATGAGGAACTTCATACAAGGGTTTTACCTCCAGAGGCGGATAGAAAAGTGACATTGACAAAAAATTCCTTAGAAGATCCACTAAGTAAAATTGAAGAGATTTTTAATTTGGATTTACCAAACAATGTTCAAACGTTATTGTCGGACAAAGAACGAGATATACTTTTAAGAAAAGTTTTATGTCCGGTGTGTGATCTTGTACCTGCTGTTTCTATTGAACATGATTTGAAAAAACAGGTATTTCATAGAATGTTATCGGAACAAAAATGTGTTTTAGATTTTTTGATAGAACAAAAAACTGCAGTAATTCAAGGTGTTGCTGGGACCGGAAAAACTTTGATTGCATTAGAGAAAGCAAGACGTCATGCGGATCGTGGTGAAAAAGTGTTGTTTTTATGCTATAACCGTTTTTTACATGATTATATTGCAAAAAATAATGAGCATCCAAATGTAGATTATTATACGATTGATGGCTTTGCGTGCAAGATGTGCAATACAAATGAGGCAAATTATGCAGAACTAAAAGAATGCTTAGAGATGCATTATATTAATGGGACATTTCCATATCAGCATATAATAATTGATGAAGGACAAGATTTTGGACAAGATTACATAGAAGAAAATGATATCATTCAAATATTAGAGTCAATTATTGTAGATAATGAAGATTTGTCGGGGTCTTTTTATGTCTTCTACGATTCTATGCAGCTGGTACAAGGTCAAAAAGTTCCTGATTATATTACGCATGCAGATTGTAAATTAACTCTTTATAAAAACTGTAGAAATACAGAAAATATTGCAACTACATCTATGAAACCTATTCGTAATAAGAAGCCAAAACTTATAGATGGTTGTATTAAAGGAACTGTTCCTAAAATGTATTTTGTTAATAAAGAAGATCAAAACGAAAAAGTGTTTGAGATAATTAAGTATTACGAGGAAGCAGGTCTTAAAGATATCGTTGTTCTTACGTGCAAAACAGAAGCAACTTCTTCAATGAAAGAGAGCATAACGAATGGGAAAATACATGGAAAATATAAATTTACTACATGTAGGAAATTTAAGGGTTTAGAAGCTGATGCGATTGTTATTATAGATATCGATCAAAATACATTGACAACAGATGCAGCGAAAGTATTTTATGTTGGAGCTTCTAGAGCAAGGTTGTTTTTGAGTTTAGTATGTCAAATAAGTGAAGAAGAGTGTGGAAATATCCTTATGTCATATGAATTAAATCCTAAGGCAAAACGTGTTAGAAAACAGTTAACCACGGCGTTAAATACAGTTTTGGCACAGTAAAAATGGGTGTTGGAGAAGTTGAAAAGTTTTTGCAGAAAGTCCTGGACAAAGAATAATTTTATTGTTACAATAGCAAGGAGATTTTTCAAAAGTCCTGGACTTTTGACTTTTGATGTGATATCATTTATATAACAAATTATTAAAGGAGTAGTGTGCAGATGCCATACGCAATAGATTTGTTTTGTGGAGCAGGCGGTTGCTCCGAAGGTCTGATTCAAGCAGGCTTTCATATATTATTCAGCTCTGACATTAGTGACATGGTGGAATTGACTTATTGCCATCGACATGAGCAATTAGGATTGATTCAAGGAAAAAACACATGGTTCGAACGTTCTGATATTAGAGACCTTACTGGAAAGATAATTCGAGAGCGTATTTCTGGACTTGAAATTTTTCAAGGAAAAGAGATGCCGGAAATCGATTTGATGATTGGGGGGCCAAGTTGTCAGGGATTTTCACGAGCAGGACGCAGAGATAAATCGGATCCACGAAATATGCTGTTCGGTGAGTATGTTCGAGTTATAAATGAAATTCGCCCTAAATATATTGTGTTGGAAAATGTTGAAGGGTTCGTAGATATGCAATTTATGGGATACAAGGGTATTACTGGAATCGATTATCCAGATGGAAGTGTAACTCCTGTGATATTGCGTAGTGAGTTAAATGAAATTGGATACGAAACATTAGAACCGCAAATATTAAATGCAGCGGATTATGGAGTTCCACAGAGGCGTAATAGAATTATATTTATAGGATATCGTAAAGGATTAATACCTCCAGTTTATCCAGAACCGACAGTAAAACCAGAAGAAAGATTGACATTATTAGATGCAATTGGAGATTTAATTGCTGATCCGAATAAAAGGAAAATGATTAATCCAGAACCAACACGGTTTCAGTTGGATAGTATGCGTGGAAGAACCCCTTCTATTGATGGAAAACCAATTCCTGCTTCTAAAATGCTAAATACAGAATTATCAAAACAAACGGATATCGTGGGAGAAAGATTTGCTTTGTTTCAAGCAGGAGAATCTGGTTCAAACCTTAAGAAACGTGTAATGGAAGAAGGAATTGACATTTCAGATAAACAAGCATTGATAGCATTATGTAGCGAACGACTAGAACTTGCACCAGACGAGGTTGTGCGTTTGTTTAAAGAGGGAAGAGCAACAAAAGAACAAGCAGAAGTTTTGTTGACTAAGAAGAATATACGTCAAAGATGGGCACCTGATCAACCGTCAGCTACAGTTGTGACAATTGCAGACGATTACATCAGTCCTTGGGAACCAAGAACTTTCAGTGTACGAGAAATGGCTCGATGTCAATCGTTTGATGATTCATTTGAATTTTTGGGAAAAAGGACAACAGGTGGATTGCTACGAAGAAAAGAAGTACCACAATATACTCAAGTGGGAAATGCGGTTCCACCGTTGCTCGCAAAAGCAGTAGCTTTAGAAATAAAGAAAGTATTATGAAGCAACAACAGGGTAGTCTTTTGGACTACCCTGTTATTATTATAAGTCATATTCCGTAGGTTCTCCCAATAGGAGATGTAAATCTTGCGGTAACATTTTGAAAAGTACACCGTGGTCCCGCCATTTGCCATCTGGTTTATAATGCGCAGCAAGATCAATGGTAATTTTGTCAGATTCCAATAATGGTGCTAGCAACGAAGCGTTAGGATTTTTTGTATGTAATACTTTATCATAACGAAAATATTCATGACCATTTCTGGTTTGCGAGACAGCTTTTACCCAGAAGGTTTCGTGATGTTTAGTAAGTAGTGTCTCGCGTAAATTACACATTTGCCACGCGGAAACGTATTTTTTTAGGCGTTCTGTTTGATGAAACATGTTTAATTTGTCATTGTTAACATCAACGTCAAGAATTAAATCATATGCATTCGTTCTAGAGCAACGGAAGGTTTCGTACAATTGTAGTCGAGCTAATGTACTACCGCGAGGAATTTGAACTTTACCATAATGGTCTACAATTTCTCTATAAGACATTCCTTCATCTGGTACTTTGGTAAACAACGTAGAACGTGTGGTGGCTCTTTTTTCGCCATTTCTAGTCAGGCGCGTTGCCTTTAACTCTATTCCTTTATAATCAGGAGATTTAGAATTATTTCGTGATATGCCTAAAGCAGCTTCGAGAGTATCTCCTACACCTGGGTCGCCAGACGTAATTGATGGGAGAAATCCTTGTCTGTGTATCGTGCGCAGTTTATTAAGGAGTTCCTGAGCAACAGCAGCTTCTTGGTATGAAGCTTCTTCTAAAACTGTATATGGAAACCCGTGATACCGTAGTGATGATGATATGCTCGGATCTGAAAGATTAAAAACATAGATTTCTTTATTTATTATTATTAGTGCAAGAAGATTACATGGTTGGCAATAACGACGCAAATTGGCAAACCATATACGGGGATCCCCCTTTTTAGTTACTGGACGATAAAGCGATGCAACGGAATCTATTAATCCGTTATATGTAACAAAGTGTGCAGGTAATAAAACTTTGTTTTCAGGTCCTTGTCCTTGCACTGCGTAATTATGAATACCTGAATTTAATAATAATTCACGAACAGGTGCAATTGCATCCATAATAGATTTTCCATAGCCGGTTGGTGTTGGAACAAGAAAAGCAACGGGAACACCAGTATTGGCAAAGTATGGTAAAAAATCTTCTAATTGTGTGTCTGCCATTGATATCATTTTCATTTTCTCCAGAAGTAAGTTTAAACATATTTCATATGTATTGAAAATTATAACACAAAAGAATCCACAATTCTATTCATGTGAGTTGTAAACAGATAAAAATTATTTACTTCTGTTTTTCTACGAACTATGATAGTAATAGTGTCGGTTTGAGGGATGTGTATTGAAAAAGTTAATAAAACCTATATGAATGTTAGAATATAAAAGACCGAAAACTACGTTTTAAAAGATAGTTTTCGGTCTTGAAATATATTATGAATTGGTTTGTGGTACAGTTATTGCCATTATATTTCTCAGACAAAGTTCAGAGAGGAACCACTTTTGAATATGTTCTAATTCATCAAAAATAAAATGTGGCGCTTCTTCATATATTACATGTGCACCGTTTTCCAACCAGGAACATATGTAATATTCACCAGAACGGGTTTGTTCTACGGTGAAGTAGGCTTTGGATTTTGTAGTCGTGTTATGACAGAGATAAACGCTTCTACAATACATGTTGCCTAATGGCTTTGGCATAATAATCTGCAAGATCTTTTGGTCTTCATTTATATAAGAAGTAACATCAAAATCTGATGCAGCGATAGGACAGTGATAGTCTGGCTCACCCTCATGCATGGCATGGAATAGATCAACGAACAGTTGTCCTTTTTGTGTTTGTATTTCTTTCATAAGTGGAGCTGTTGCTCCATAAAAGAAATGTGGAAGCCACTTATGCTGGGTATAATATAGGTTATGTTCGTAATTGTCAGTTTTAGGAGCCATAGCTCTGTCCTCCTGGCATTTGTTTTTCTATATTTTTTAAGAAATCTCCATGTGATACGATAGGGGATTCCACTTTATATCCGCGGCGTTTTAAGATGTGGAACTTAAAATCAAGCAACTCAGACGGTACGTATAAATATTTGGCTGCCTGGAAAAAGAACATATCGTCATTCAATGCTTCCAAAACTGCGTCGTCAGTGAGCAGTAGTTCGGATGCAAAAACATTCGCTTCATATTCCTGTGTGTCAGTGGAATCAAACAAAATGATTTCATGGAATGCAGCACCGGATGCTTTTCTGGCATGTAGTACAGCATGGCCGAGTTCGTGTGCCAATATAACACGCTGATATTCTTTTGGAAGATCAGAATTTATCGTGATATGTTTGATTCGCTTATGGATGAGAAAGAATCCTTTGCAACATCCTTCAAATAGTCCCATTGGAACCAGTGACACTTGAATATTCATGGCTGATGCAAGTTTCCATGGGTCTGTCTCATCATATTTCTTTTTTAATTTCTGAGCCGCATCGGCAATTATTTCAATGGTCAATGGAATTCACTTCCTTCCGGTTACAAAAATGAATATAGAGTGTGACAGTGTAAGAATAACATCTTACATGTTCCAAAAAACGGACAGCTAAAAAATTAGTTGTCTTTTTTTCTGCCGTAAGTCTGCTTTGCGGCTTCCTTACAGTCTAAATATGCTTTCATAACGGCCTGGAAGTAAGCATCTTTTGCTTCTTCACTGATTGTACCGCCGGCGAATAAAGACTGATTCTGTTTTAACATTTCTTCGAGATCTAAAGAGTCTTTTTTACCGGCATATTGACGCATTTCTTCTACATATTCCATTCTATCTAATCCATATGCGGGATCATCGATTTCATCATTTTTTAAGTATTCAGTAGATACACATAGAGCTTTTGCCAGTTTGTATAACTGTGCTGAGTGAGGGAAACGCTCGCCAGATTCGTATGATGTGATGGTTCTGTAACCAATACCGGATTTTTCTGCGAGTTGTTTCTGACTCAGGTTAAGTATTCCTCTGTGCTCCTTTACTTTGTCTTTAAATGATTTCATGTGTATGCCTCCCATTCTAAATTAAGTTGCTATAAGTTGCGACTTTATTCTTGACAAACTTGCGATTAATTGCTATCATACAAACAGCAATAACAAGCAAGAAGTAGTAACTATAAGCAAATTATAGAAAAGAAACTGAAAAATGTCAAGTAAAAAGTTGCTATAAGTTGCGTGTTTTGGCGAGTGAGAGGTGGTAATATGAGCAGAGTGATACTTCATTCAGATATGAATAACTGCTATGCCAGTATCGAATTGCTTCATCGACCGGAACTGCGAGGAAAACCATTGGCAGTAGGAGGAGATCCGGAATCACGACATGGTATTGTTCTGGCGAAAGATCAATTGGCGAAGAAAGCCGGTGTGAAGACAGGAATGGCATTGTGGCAGGCGAAACAGGTTTGTCCGGATATTGTGTTTGTTCCACCGAATATGGATTTATATTTGCGGTTTTCCAGACTTGCACATGAAATTTATGGAGAGTACACGGATCAGCAGGAGGCTTATGGTGTGGATGAGTCTTGGTTGGATGTTACAGCGAGTGCAAGTTATAAGGGCGATGGATTAAAGATTGCGCAGGAAATCAGCACTAGGATTAAACGTGAGCTTGGGATTACTGTGAGCATTGGTGTAAGTTGGAACAAAATATTTGCCAAATTAGGTTCAGATTACAAGAAACCGGATGCAATTACTGTGATTGATAAAGCTAATTATCAGAAGATAGTCTGGCCGTTACCGATTGAAGATCTGCTTTATGTTGGAAGATCTACACAAAAGAAGTTAAATCTTTTTGGAATCCATACCATAGGAGATCTGGCAAAAACGGATCCGCGATTATTGCAGAGACAACTTGGTAAGATGGGATTAGTTCTCCATATGTTTGCAAACGGAGAAGATCAAACATCGGTTAATCGAGAAAATTATCATGCACCGATAAAGAGTATTGGTAACAGTACGACGACACCGAGAGATTTAGAGACTGAGGAAGATGTGAAGATCATCACTTATGTTTTGGCAGAAAGCGTATCAGCAAGACTGCGGGAGAATAACTTCAAGTGCAAAGTGGTAGAGATACACGTAAGAGACAAAGAATTGAACAGTTATTCTAAACAAAAAAAGATTGCAATGGCGACTGATATTACATCTGAGATTGCAGAAACTGCAATGGAATTGTTTCGTGAGAGTTATCAGTGGAAACGTCCGATTCGAAGCATTGGCATCAGAGGATGTGATCTTGTAGATGCTTGTTGTCCTGTTCAGTTGGACTTATTTATTAGCCAGGAAAAAAGAGATAAACTTCACAAGATGGATATGATGGTAGATACAATCAGAGGTCGCTTCGGATTTGAAAGTATTCAACGAGGGCTGATGTATAGAGATCGAATCTTATCTAAGGTAAATGCAAAGGATGATCATACGGTCTATCCACATGGATATTTTGAAGGCGGAAACCGTACAGGAGTTGAGTTGTTAAAAGTGAATTAAGGTGATGAAATGTCAAAAACAAAGATATATGTGAAAGTTGCTGCTGAGTTTACACCGGAAGGACAATTAAAGCCCATGTGGATTACATGGGAAGATGGTCGTAAATTTGAGATACAGAGAATAACGGATTGTAGGCGTGCGGCTAGCTTAAAGGCTGGCGGTGTGGGTATTCGATATACCTGTATCATCTCAGGCGGACAGCATTATTTGTTTTACGAAGAAAATTATAAGTGGTTTGTGGAAAGTAAGTAAAATGGACTGGTCCAAACTACTTTGAAGGGTTTATTTTGCGAAATTCATTAATTACAATGAAAAAAAATCAAAGGAGGATTTCGTATGAAAAACGAAAAACAAAAAAAGTATAACAGAGCACAGAAAGCAATTCTGGGTATGAGATTGAGAAAAGTTGGAGAAGAATGGTGTGAATTGAATTCTAAAACAAAAACTGCAATGTATGATGAATTGTTTCTAATGTCAAAATCAAACGTTGAACGCTTATTCGATGGGAGTGGTAGCGAAGATACTATGATTGAGTTCGTTGAAAAGTTTGATTTGAATATTGATGAAGCTTCTAAAATAAATTTTAATTCGATTGTAGAACTTCTCAAATTCAGATTTTCTGATGAAAAATACAGGAAGAGTTTTGCGGCATTAGGTATGATGGCTTACTTTTTGATTCTGATTTGGATTTCAAATACATGGTGGAGTTGTTTGGGTATGATTATCTCAGGCGACATATATTTAAGAAATGCAAAGAATATATGGGGTATAAAAATTAATGTAACGGAAAAAGATAGAAAATTTGTGAAGATAATGCTTGTATTGGCAGGTATTTCAACAATTATTTTATTGGTAGCAGGTTTTAGATTTGCAATTAATATTGCGTAATGGAATGATAAGCGCCTGGCAGCACATTATGTGCATCGGAACTTGCCAGGAGACACCCGAAGGTCAAGCTTTTCATCATAGATACGGACGTATACGGTATTCTTTCCCTTTGCCGTACATGACGAATGGAAGTAAGAATTTTTAAATTAGTGTAGTGATCAAGAAGGGAGACAGAACTATTGAGCAGAAAAAACACAGAAGCATGGAATAGCATTCGTTCCATGTGTAAGATGGATAATATTGATGAGAAAGAAATGTACCAGAAAGCGAAGATGCTTTTGAGCATTTATCGCAGAGTGTGCTGGTCCACAATTGGACGAGCAGATTTGATTGCAGATGAAATGTGCTATTACTGTGGATCTGATCTGGATGGTGCGTTAATTTATCTGGAGCAGTTTGCACCGGATAAAGAAAAAGAAAGATTTGAAAGCAGGATACGTGCTTTATTTGAAACAAGATGGATGATAGAACTCGTAGATTCTGCAATGCTGAAAGTTAAAGAATTCCCAGAGAATGGAGACTTGTACTTTGAAATCTTGTCAAAATGTTATCTGAGCAAGTTTAAATATACAGAAAATGAGATGTTGGGACTTCTTAACATGGAAAGAAGCAGATTCTATGATCGCAAGAAGGAGTCAATCATGTTGTTTGGAATTTCCCTCTGGGGAAGCGCTATTCCAAAACTGAAAACATTTCTGATTGAGGATGTGAAAACGGAGGAATATGTGTATGTCTGATGGTAGATTATCAAAAAAAGAGTTAGCTGTAGTGACAGAGATTGTAGATTTTCTGCATGCAAATGGATTTCCACCTACAGTCAGAGAATTATGTGGATTGTTAGGTTACAGTTCCACCTCGACTGTGCACCGTTATCTGAAGAGATTATCGGAAAATGGTGTTATCAGTTATGAACCGACAAAACCGAGAACTCTCGTGTTTCATGGTTTTATAGATTAAGTCCGACGAAAGTCCGACATTTTTCCGATAAAAGTCCGATGAATTTCCGACGGTTGTCCTACTGAAAGTCCGACTTTCTATATTGTAAGATATGTATGCTGGGAGAAGTACCGCATACAAATAAAAATTTAATAGTAAAGGTGTAAATGCCTCACATCGTAATGGTGTGGGGCTTTTTTCATGTCTTTTTTTATTGTGATGGTTTTCTTCCATATTTCAATCGGGAGGAACCACAGATGAATAGTAAGAAAAAGGCAAGAGCACCGCCTTCGGATTGAGAAGTTACAGAGCAATTAACAACTCAATAACCAATCAATTCGGAGGTAGTAAAAATGATTATTAAATATGAGATCGCATGCAGAGAAGCGGGATTAAGTGAGGAAAATACAGCGGAGATTAGAAAATTCTTAGACGCTGAACAAAAAAAGTTAAAGAGACGTAAAGAAGCAAAGAAAAAGACACAGTTGTGTTTTCTTTCTGTAGAAGAAATGGCAGCAAAGATTGGAGAAGATGATATTGAAAGTTGCGATATTCCTGATCCAACAATGAATACAGAAGAAATGGCAATAAAACGATTTGAGTTATCGGTTTTGAGAAGTTGTATGGATGAGCTTTCTCAGGAAGATAAGGAGTTTCTACTCGCGTGTTTTGCTTGTGAAAGAGGCGCTGTAGCAGAATTAACAAGAAAGTTAGAAATTCCACAAACTACGGTTAGTTCACGAAAAAAGGCTCTTTTTGAAAAAGTGCAGAAACGTTTTTTCGAAAAATATGAAAAAAGTCAAAAAAGCGTCGTTGAAAATTAAGTTATCCGTCCCCTTCTAAAAAGTAGAGGGGTATATGGATTTCCATAAACGCTCTATGACATGAAACGTCAGAATCGGTGTGGGTGTGGAGCACATCGGTTCTGGCAGCATTAAATAACAGAAATCAGGAGGGTTGTATTATGCCAAGACCAAGAAAAGAGATTCCAGAATTAGAAAAACTGGTTCAGACAGGTAGAAAGAAATTTGTGAGATATGAAGAGGGTGCTAAGCTCTATTCGATGGGCTTCCATTCTTTTCAGGAATTAGCAAAGGAAGCAAAAGCGGTTTACCATTTGAAACGTATTGTTTTGGTCAACACAGAAGTGATTGATGAGTATCTGGAAAATTTCAGGGATGAAATGTAAAAAATAGCGATGGAACAGGCAAAAGCCATTGACTTTGCGACGGACAAAAAGTATAATGGAAAGTAAGATAGGAGGCGTTTAGAAATGGCTAAAATGGGAAGACCAAAAGTAGACGATCCAAAATTGTATAAAGTCTCTGTGCGGTTTTCTGATGAAGAGAAACAAGTTCTTGAGTCATATGCAGAAACGCACGGTCTTACAAAAGCGCAGGTTCTTAAAGCTGGTTTTGAATTATTATTGAAACTGGAGGAAGAGAACAAGTAGCCTGTTCCTCACATAAGTGAGGTGAGATAATGGCGAAAGCAAGAAAAGACAGCCGGGGATATGCTTTACGAACCGGCGAAAGTCAAAGAAAAGACGGACGTTATTCCTATTCCTATAGTGTGGATGGAAAACGTTGCGTAGTCTATGCAAAAACACTTGTTGAACTTAGGAACAAGGAAAAGAAGATTATCCGAGACAAAGAGGATGGGATTGATCCAAATGCTGCGGATCGAATGACTTTGAATCAATTATATGATAGGTTCATTGCACAGAAATATGATCTGAAAGAACATACAAGAGTCAATTACATGTATATGTATAATCATTTTGTAAGACCGACTTTTGGAAAGAAGATCATAGGCAAGATTCGATATACGGATGTGAAGAAATTCTATTATTCTCTGATATTGGATAAAGGTATCAAAGCGAATACGCTGGACAGCGTGCATACACAGTTGCATCCAGCCTTTCAAATGGCGGTTCGTGATGGTGTGCTTCGTATCAATCCGACAGACGGAGTTATGGCTGAAATCAAAAAGAGCCACATCTGGGAGCGAAAGAAGAGACATGCACTTACAGTTCCGGAGCAGAGAGCTTTTCTGGATTATCTGAGATCCCACAGGGAATATCAAGGATGGGTGCCGGTTATTACGATTCTGTTAGGTACCGGGATGAGAATTGGAGAATGTTTGGGACTTCGCTGGGATGATCTTGATTTTGAGAAAAGAATCATCAGCGTGAATCACACGTTTGTGTATCGACCAAATGAAGAGGGATATTCTGAAAAGCATATTTCAACTCCAAAGACCGAGGCAGGTACCAGAACAATTCCTATGATTGATGAGGTGTTTGAAGCATTCTTACAGGAATATGAATTGCAGAAATGTATTGGCTTTTGTTCGGAAGAAATTGATGGATATACCAACTTTGTTTTTACGACAGCTTATGGTACAATCTATATGGAAGCTTCTGTGAATCATGCAATTCATCGTGCACGTGCGGCATATAATAAGGAAGAACTGGATAAGGCGGAATGTGAAAAACGTGAACCTTTGTTGCTACCTTATTTTACAGCACATCATTTAAGACACACATTCTGTACGAGAGTTTGTGAGAATGAAACAAATTTAAAAGTGATCCAGTCGCTGATGGGACACGCAGATATCTCAACAACGATGGACATTTATGCAGAGGCTACAACAGAAAAGAAACAGGAGATTATGGCAAATCTCCAGGGCAAGATTATAATTTAATATGTGTTTGATTTATACCAAAATGATTTTGATGGTAAATGATGAGACACATACAAAGTTTAAAATTAAATATAGCAGCCACACAAAAATATATATTGTTTTTTGATGGCTCTCGTTTTAAACGAGAAGTCTGACCACAGATTTGACCACACAGTTTGTCATCTCTTTGGTGTTAGATGGGGTTTAATGGATTTTGGCTTTTGGATGTAGATGTTGCTCTATGGAGCTGAATGGACGTCTGCGGTAGTTGAAATAAATTTAATCCCGACGATGAAGTCACTGGATGCTGATAAGAAGGCTTCCAAGACTTCCGAAGCAGCTCCTGCAGAGGCTGAAAAACCGGTTGAAAAGATTGATTTTTCTAAGGTAAAGGTAGAGCCTTTATTTGAGGAATTTGTT
>OLQH01000216.1_pt1 | contig 67497 bp, 59 predicted proteins | sample 1672671 | NCBI WGS metagenome assembly OLQH01 (sample SAMEA3136712, study PRJEB25190) | human gut metagenome
TTGGAGTACGGCAATCGGACTTCAGGCAGTGGACGGACTCAAACCATCTAAATATCTGATTGATACCGCTATTCAGAATATTGAAGGCAAAATCACGATGAAAGAAGCACAGAGCCTTATTGATAGTTACTATAAAGAAAGACCTGTGCATTTGTCCGATGATGAGAGTACCGAAGAAGCTGATAAGGTTTCGTCCCGTATTGCTGAAATTCTTTCTGAAACAGCGTTCTCATTTTCTCCAAATGAGTATATCTCTATCCACCGCAAACTATTTCAGGGGATTTATAAACACGCCGGAAAGATTCGAGATTACAACATCACAAAGAAAGAATGGGTGCTTGATGGAGCAACCGTTATGTACGGTAGTGCTTCAGAACTGAGAGCCACACTTGAATATGATTTTTCGCAGGAGAAAGATTTTAGTTATAAAGGACTTTCAATGGACGAGATTATCCATCATCTTGCGGTATTTGTTTCAAGGTTATGGCAAATCCATATCTTCGGAGAAGGCAATACGAGAACAACGGCAGTGTTCTTCATCAAATATTTAAGGACACTGGGCTTTTCTGTAACCAATGATATTTTTGCGGAAAATGCGTGGTATTTTAGAAATGCACTTGTCCGTGCAAACTATACGAACCTGCAAAAAGGTATTCACGAAACAACAGAGTATTTGGAAGCATTTCTCAGAAATTTGCTTTTGAACGAGAAAAATGAGCTTCATAATCGAAATCTTCATATAAGTGGACATTTCTAAAGAACTGACTCAGCGATATGGAAAAGGATATGATAGAAGTAATTTATATCATTGTCTGAAGTTTTATAAAACCTTTCCTGAAATTGTCGACACGGCGTGTAGACAATCCGACGTTCTGCTTTCGTGGTCGCATTATAGAACATTATTACAGGTCAAAGACCCTGAAACTCGTGACTGGTATGAGAAAGAAGCTGCAGAACAGACTTGGAGTGTTCGTACTTTGCAGAGGAATTTCTTCTCAGTATTATTATCGTATGCTGGGGACTCAGAAAAAAGAGCTTGTAGAAAGTGAAATGAAGGAACTGACTGCACCGTATCAGAATGATAAGTTGGAGTTCATCAAAAATCCGGTAGTTGCGGAGTTCTTAGGATTTTCGCAGAATACAGATTTTACAGAGAGTGACCTTGAGAAAAGCATCCTTTCCAATTTGCAGAAATTTTTGATGGAGCTTGGAAAGGGATATGCTTTTGTGGCAAGACAGCAGCATATCCATACGGAGAAGCAGGACTATTATATCGACCTTGTGTTTTACAATTACATACTGAAATGCTTTGTTCTCATCGACCTGAAAACAGAGAAGATAACACATCAAGATGTAGGTCAGATGGATATGTATATCCGTATGTATGATGAAGTGAAACGCAGTGAGGGCGATAACCCAACAATCGGTATTGTCCTTTGTTCCGATACAGACGATGATATTGCCCGCTATTCTGTTATGCACGGCAATGAACAATTATTTGCTTCCAAGTACAAATTATACCTGCCGACAAAAGAAGAACTGAAAGCGGAGATTGAAACTCAAAAGGCAATGTTCTATCTTCAACAGCAGGAGAGTGAAGACAACGAAACAGAATAGAATTTGTGCAGACCGTCTGCACAAATTGCAAAATTAAAGTTAGTTGAACAAAAAAGCCTTTATAGGCTGTAATTCTTTTTATTTGTAATAAGCTAAACAGATATGGTATACTTATGCTCACAAAGTGATATGTGGGGAATAATACATGAGAAAAATAGATAAGAACACGCAGGATATAGATTTTGTTATTACCTGGGTAGATGGAAATGACCTGGAATGGAAGAGAGAAAAGGCTGCAAGGCTGGGACACACAGATATGGATATATCTGTAAATGCGGATGATAGAAAAGAACGGTACAGAGATTGGGATAATCTCCGGTACTGGTTTCGCGGGGTGGAGAAATATGCGCCATGGGTGAGAAAGGTTCATTTTGTCACATGGGGACATATTCCTCAATGGCTGAATACAAAACATCCGAAACTGAATATTGTCTGCCATGAAGATTTTATCCCTCAAAAATTTCTCCCTACATTTAATTCACATACGATTGAATGGAATTTCCATCGAATTCCAGGGTTAACAGAACAGTTTGTCTATTTTAATGATGATATGTTTCTGTTAAAACCCGTTTATATGGAAGATTTTTTTAGAGATGAAAAACCGATAGATATGTTAGCACTTCAGCCGGATGTAGCAAATGTGGATGATCCGACAATGCCATACATTTACTTAAATAATACAATGTTGCTGGCGAAGTATTTTGATAAACGCAGTAATATAAAGAAGCAGCCATGGGCATATTTTCATATAGGATATCCTCCGATGTATTTTCTGTACAATGTATTAGAACTGGCTTTTCAACGATTTACCGGGTTTTATACGGTACATGGACCGTCTCCTCTTAAGAAAAGTACTTATCAGAAATTATGGGAGCTGGAACCGGAATTATTGTCTGATGTATGCAGTCATCCGTTCAGACATAGGGAAGATGTGAGCCAGTATGTATTGCGGGAATATCAGAAACTGAGTGGAAAATTTGTTCCGGAGAATGTACAGAAAATATGCGGATATTATGATGCAGAGCAGACGAATGACAGATTAGTGCGAAGTATTCTCAGACAGAAAAAGAAAATAATCTGTATTAACGACAGTAATCATGAGATTGATTTTGAGAAAGTAAAAAAAGAAATTAATCAGGCTTTTGAACAGGTTTTTTCGGAAAAATCATCTTTTGAAAATAGTATCTGAGAGATACTTGAGTTACGGAATTAAGATAAGAAAGGTATAAAAATGAATATTCTGCTGGCCGGAGGTTCCTGCAGTCTGATAAACAGTATGATCCTGAAACTAAGAAAAGAGGGACACAGAGTTTGTCTGCTGACTGGAGATAAATATAGACATAATAAATATGAAAGAGTATTTGAAAAATATGAGTTTTCTTATGATTGCGAGAATCTGAATGACATTCTGGAAAGCGTAAATGCAGATGTAACCATTCTTATGGGTGTATTTGACACAAATTACCATTGGGATGGAGAGGAAAGAGAGACAGTTCCTTTTATTTCCCATCTTGTTAATATTCTGGTATCTTATTCAATGACCAATAAAAAGAGATTAATCTTTCTTTCTTCTGACGAAATTTATAACGGAAATTATACGGAAGATATAAAGGAAGAAGAACCATTTTCCGGAGCAGGGATCAGAGCAGGTGCACTGTCACAGGCAGAAAACATCTGTGAGAACTTCAGGGTGAACAGAGGTCTGGATATTATAACTCTGCGTCTGGATCACCTCTATAATATTCCAAAAGAGAGGAAAGATGTAAATAATATCTGTGCAGATATGTGTCTGGACTGTATGCGCGACGGACATATTAAAGCAAGAACAGAACATACATTTTCACTTCTCTGTGAAAATGATGCAGTAGAGTATATTTATCAGTTTGTAAAAACCAGTCATCATAAATATAGTCTTTATAATTTATCTTCAAATGATGTAGTCAGTGAACTGAAGCTTGCGACTATGGTTCAGAAGGCTATGGGAATCGAATCGAACATTGTCACTTTTTCTGACAGTAATGGAAGATGTGTTTTGTCAGGGAATCGTTTTGAAGAGGAATTCGGGGTTCATGCATTTGGTAACCTGGAAAAAAATATAAAAGATATGGCTTCTTATATGAAGAAACATGAAGCTGCTTTCCTGAAGGGAGAGGAGTTAAAGCTTCCATGGTGGAAAATGCTTTATGAAAAATGGAAATGGCTGATTAAGATACTTTTTCCGTTTTTCGAGAATCTGGTATGCTTTATTCCGTTTTTCATGATGAATAACAGGACTGTGGGCAGTGAATATTTTGCAAATCTAGATCCGTTTCTTTTGTATGTGCTGCTATTTGCAATTGTATATGGGCAGCAGCAGGCAACATTTTCTGCAATACTGGCGGTAGCAGGTTATATGTTCCGGCAGATGTACACCAGAAGCGGTTTTGAGGTACTGATAGATTATAACACATATGTCTGGATCGCACAGCTCTTTATCCTGGGGCTTGTAGTAGGATATATGAGAGACCAGATACGTATCATGCGCCTGGAAAGTCAGGAACTGGAAGAACATTTGCACAGACAGATTGTGGATATCCGGGATATCAATGAAAGTAATGTTCGTGTAAAAGAGGTCATGGAGCAGCAGCTGATCGACCATAAGGATAGTATCGGTAAAATTTATAGCATTACAGCAGGACTGGAACAGCGTATGCCAGATGAGGTTATTTTCTATGCAGTGGAAATGCTGGGAAAACTTATGCAGACAAAGGATGTAGCCCTCTATAATGTGGTTAATAAAGATTATGCCCGTATTTTTTCTGCAAATTCCCAAAAGGCGAGAAGTCTTGGAAATTCAATCCGTTACAGGGAGATGACGGACATTTATGATGCATTAAAAGAGCAGAAGGTATATATTAATAAGAAAATGGATGAGCAGTATCCACTTATGGCAAGAGGAATCTACGAAGGTGAAGAGGTACAGATGATCGTTATGATGTGGGGACTAAGCTGGGAAAAAATGACCCTTGGACAAGCCAATTTTCTTACAGTCGTCAGCTATCTGATTCAGAATGCAGTCCTCAGGGCACAGAGATATATGCAGGCACTGGAAGAGAAGCGTTATAGCCAGAATTCCAGAATCTTGGAACCGGAAGCATTTGAGTCCCTGGTTCAGGCATATATGAAGGCAAAACTGAAAAATCTTGTAGAATGTGTATTAATTAAAGTAGATGTTCAGAACTCGGAATATCAAAAAACGGATGAGCAGATGTCCGGATATATGAGGGACAGTGATTACATGGGAATGCTGCCTGATGGAAATCTGTATGTCCTGCTTACCAACACAACCAGAGAGGGTGCTGTTATTGTACAGGACAGATTTGAGAAGAATGGCTATAAAACAGAATACGTGGAGATGATGTCAGTATGTCACAGAGAATGAAGCTGTTTATTTTCCTGCTGATCATAAATCTGATCGTGGTTGTGTTCTATCTGATCTGGAATTATATCCGCAGAAAAGAAAAAATCGGAAGTGTATGGATGAAGGCAGTTATGATGCTGTTATGTCCGGTGACAGGTCCTGCGTTTGTATTTCTGTCATTCCTGCTTTTTAAGTTATTTTCTTCCCAGGGTATGGATTTGTCGGACGTTGTATTTAGCAAAGACAGGAAAGAGAATTTCCTCCGTCCTGATGAGGAAATGGAGAGAAATATGGTCTCTTTGGAAGAAGCCCTGGAAGTTACAGATAAGAAGAGCCTTCGTACTTTGATGCTGAATGTGATCAGAGGAGATTACCGCAATTCTCTTGCGGCGATTAATCTGGCATTAAACAGCGAGGATTCAGAGACTGCCCATTATGCAGCATCTGTTCTTCAGGATGTTTTGAATGATTTTCGAAGTAAAGTACAGACAGATTATCTTTTATGCCAGGAAGAAAATGAACAGCAGGTGGAAAATTGTATAAAACTTGTTGAATATATGAATCCGATTCTGGAACAGCAGGTACTTACAAATCTGGAACAGCGTTCCATGGCAGAGAGGATGCAGGAGGTGCTGCAAAAAGCCTGGGAACTTGATAAGATAAAAATCAGCAGTACTGTCTATGAAAAGGTCTGCCAGCGCCTGTTGGAAGTAAAGGATTATGAGAAATGCACACTGTGGTGTGACCGGGCAATGGAACAATATCCGGGAGTTTTGTCCAGCTATACCTGTCAGATGAAACTCTATTTCTCATGTGGAAAGAAAGAGAAGTTCTTTCAGGTTATGCAGGAACTTCGAGATTCGGATATTGCGATTGATAATGAAACCCTTGAACTGATCAGAACGTTTATGTAGAGTAGAAGGATGAACAAATATGTCAATGACAACTCTGATTACATTACGATTTGTGAGTATATTTGCTGCTTATACAGGTTTGACAGTTTTGTTACCTGCGATTATGTTCCGTCGGATACTGGCAGGCAGAAGACTGTCAGAGCAGTTTCTGATGTGTTATACATTTGGAAATTTTTATATTATAAATATCGTGTTTGCAGTCCAGCTTTTGCATATTTCAGGTTTCTGGACGCTTGTATTGTTTACTGCTGTACCGGGGATTTTGATTTGGAGCAGGGTGAACAGAGTTTCTTTGAGAGAACTTTGTATGAAGACCGGAATTGTCTGCAAAAAAATACTTCAGGGAAGCATGGGAATAAAAGGTTTTCTGTACAGAGTAAAGAACAGGAGTATGGCTGTATTAAAGAAGGCAGTCTGGTTGTTTTATTGTGAAGTGGTATGCAATACATTGCAGTGGATTCTTGCAGGGGCAGTTATTGCTGCTTTGTTCTGGATTTATGGAAGGCAGCTGATTCTGACCTATGGATACTGTGCTTCAGATATACCGGTTCATCTGAACTGGATCAACCAGATGAGCAGAGGAAACCTTTTTGCCAGTGGTGTGTATCCATTTGGATTTCACTGTATGGTATATTATCTGCATGCGATTTTTGGATTTGATACGTATGTGATTTTGTGTGTATTCTATCTTGTACAGGTATTCTTTATTCATATAGTACTTCTTGCTATGCTGAAGCTGTTATGCAGATCTTTATATCTGCCATATGCAGGGATAATGGTCTATATACTGGGAAGCTTCTGGGCAAGACAGACCTATAGCCGTTTCGGATCATCACTGCCTCAGGAATTCGGTATGATTTTTGTAATCCCATCGGTATACTTCCTGATCAGATTTTTTCAGACAGAGAAGAAGAATCTGAAAAACAGAGAAACAAAACTTATTCTGGGATGCTTTGCATTAGCTTTTTCGCTGACGCTGGCAATTCATTTCTATGGAACAATGATAGCAGGACTCTGCTGTATTGGGATTGCGGTTGGTTTTTGTACGCGCTTTCTGAACAAAGAGTATTTCAGGCGTATTATGCTTACCGGTATTATCAGTGTATTTCTGGCCGTACTTCCTATGGGAATTGCATTTGCAGGGGGAACTCCTCTTCAGGGTTCTCTTGGATGGGGATTAAGTGTTATCAATGGTGATTCATCGGATACAGAAGATACATCAGAAAATGAAGCTGCGCAGAAGCAGGCTATGGAAGAGATGGCGGCACGTCTTATTGAAAATACTCAAAACAGTAATTCAGAGTCAGTGCAGACAGGAGAAATTCCTATTATAACGGAGGCTCCTAAGCATTCTCTTACGGATAAGGCCAGAGAAATTCCGAAAAAAATGAAAAATCTCCGGGAAATGATGATCAGGCGTATTCAGGAATTTATCATAAATTCACGGGAACAGTGGTGTGCATACGCAGTTCTTGCCGGAATTGCAGTTCTGATCCTGCTGGGGCTGATGTTTATTATCCTGCGCAGGATTACCTATGGTGAAATGTTGATGTCAGCAGGATTCTGTATGGGAATTCTCACGTTACTGCTCTGTGCGGGAAACCTTGGACTTCCGGTGTTGATGGATCCTGCCAGATGCAGCAGCTATTATGTATATCTGCTGATAGTGTCAATAACTGTGCTTGGAGATGGACTTCTGTATTTGATTTTTATGCCACGGATACTTACGATTTCGCGAAATGTAGTCTCTTTTATCTTAACAGTATCCATGGCTGCAGGAATGATTCATCAGGGACTAGTTAAAACACCTGATTTTATTTCAGATTATGTATCTAATGGAGCATTTACCTGTCTGACTAACATTATTAAGGAGAATAAAGACGAAACCTGGACAATAGTTTCTGTTAATGATGAAACTCAGATGGGGCTTGATCATGGATGGCATTATGAAACTATTACATTTCTGCGAAAGCAGGAACACATAAATAAAGATACGAAACTGATTATTCCGACAGAGAAAGTGTATTTCTTTATAGAAAAGATTCCATTGAATTATTCTGTTGTCTATTCTGGTAGCGGTCAGTCAATCTCGAAAAAAGGAGCCAGTCAGTCCTTGCCTAATTCTGGTGGAATTGGCATGTACCAGGGAGAAGGCAGATGGATCCTGATGTCCAGAATGTATTACTGGGCACAGGCATTTATGGAGATGTATCCGAATGAGACGAAAGTATATTATGAATCAGAAGATTTTGTGTGTTATGTGATATCTCAGAATATGTACCACCAGTATAATTTTGCGATAGATTATGGCTATAATGAATTCCAGTGACAGGAGGATGAAAATTAACAGAATGGTTTCCAAAAGAAATTTTTTCAGTATTGTAATCATGATGTTTATTCTGCTGTTTCTGTTCCAGTTTTCTATGGTACTCAGAGACAGACAGAATACCTATGATGTAAACTCAAATTACACAGTGAAGCAGAAAGATGGCGAAAACGTCTGGAAAAACAAACAGATTGATCCGGCCACTGTCGACAAAACCGACAGAAGCTATGTACTCTTTGTGGGAGATGCCTCATCAAAGATGGCTACAACTGTAGGCAGATGGGCTGTTTATTCAAAGTGGGATATGGCTCAGTGCAGAAATTTGGAAGAGTATCAGGAGAATGATCAGACACTGCCGGATATGTTGATACTGGAATCAGAGAAATATGCACTTGATGATAATCTGAAAAAATTAGAGAAACTGGAACAAAAAGGTGTGATCATTGTCTTTGGATGTCTGGAAGATCCGAAGAATATTGAAAAGAATGCAGAACTGATGGATTTTCTTGGAATCTACAAGGTAGTATCTGAGAAAACTGAATTGACAGGTGTAAAGCTTTTTGAAGGGCTGCTTCTGGGAGGAGAAGTAATTTATGAAACTCCGGAGGCCGAGGAAGAGAAAGAACGTCAGGATCTGCAACTGGAGATACCGTGGTATCAGGTAGGAAGTGGTACGAAGACATATATGGTCGGACTTCTGGACCAGTCCAAACAGGAGAAAACAGTAGAAAATGAAGATCTTCCTACTATTATGTGGAGAAACGGGATTAAGAGAGGAAGTATCTTCTGTGTAGTGGGAGATTATATGAAAGACAGTACGGCACTGGGATTGCTGGATGGTATGGTAGCAGAGGCTTCAGGATATTATATTTATCCGGTAGTGAATGCACAGAATCTTTCGATGATCAATTTTCCAGTATTTGCAGATGAAAACAATAAAGAAATGATGGAACTGTACAGCCAGTCAGTCACAGGTATGACCAGAGATATCATGTGGCCGTCGCTTGTGTCTATTGTAGAGAAGGGCGGATTGAAAATGACCTGCTTTATGCAGCCACAGGCAGATTATACAGATGGTGTGCAGCCAGACAGCAGGAATTTGGTATTTTATCTGAAACAAATGAAGGAGCAGAATGCAGAGGCAGGTTTATCATTGGAATACAAAAATGTGGTTTCTTTAAAAGATAAATTAAATGAAGATGCGGATTTCATTCGGACAGCAGGAAGCAGCTATAAATATAGTGCAGCTTTTGCAAAAGAGAGAAATCTGGATATAGTAACAGGGCTGATGAATACAGAACTTTTGAAAAATGTGAGTACTCTGGTATGTGAATATACAGAGAAAGAGCCGGTGGTTTCCTATTGCACAGATTCTGTAACTTTACAGTCTGTGACGAGTGATGGGATGAATTACAGTTACAGTGATGATATCCGGATGAGAAGCATTCAAAGTTCACTGGCATATACAAATGTTATGTTGAATATGCAGGATATTTTCTGGCCACAGCGGAAAACAGACAGATGGCAGATTATGCAGAAACATTTTTCAAGCAATCTTCTTACCTACTGGAAAAACTTTACAGGATTTGACAGTACGACTCTTTCAGAGAGCAACATCAGGACAAGGACATTTCTGAATCTGGATTTTTCTCAGTCCAGAAAAGGAAACGAGATTACCCTGAAAACTTCAGAAGCAGGAAGCTGGTTCCTTCTCAGGACACATGGGGAAAAAATTGCAGAAATAGAAGGCGGTACAGAAAAAGAAATAGAAGCTGGTGTTTATCTGATCCAGACACAGGATACTACTGTAAGGATACGGGTAAAAACAGCAAGGCTTCATTATATGACAGATAATGATAACAGATAGTTATTTAAGGCAGAGAGGAAATGAACAGAAACTGATGAAAGTTTGTATTGTGGCAGAGGGATGCTATCCATATGTAGTTGGAGGTGTTTCCGGCTGGATTAACAGTATGATTAAATCTTTTCCAAATGTAGAATTTATATTGCTGGCGATTGTAGCAGACAGATCATGCAGGGGAAAGTTTGTCTATGAACTGCCGGAAAATCTGACGCAAGTTTATGAGGTATATCTGGATGACTGTGAGTGGGAGAGCGGAGGCAGAAAGAGAAGATCTTTAAGAAAATCCCATCTTTCTCATAAAGAGTATGAGGAACTTCTGAATATGGTGCTGAACCGAAAGACAGACTGGGGTGTGATCTTTGATCTGTTTCATAAGAAGTATCTTTCTGTAGATGATCTTCTTATGGGAGAAGATTTCTTTAAGATTGCCAGGGAATGCTATAACCGAAATTATTCAAATATTAATTTCTCGGATTTTCTATGGACACTGCGTTCTATTTATCTTCCTATGTTCTGGACATTGAGAATGGATGTGCCGAAGGCAGATTTGTATCACTGTGTGGCTACCGGTTATGCGGGAATTCTTGGAAGTATGGCAAAACATTTTCACGGCAGCTCTTTGTTAATTTCTGAGCACGGCATTTATACCAGAGAAAGAGAAGAAGAATTGATCAAAGCTTCCTGGGTAAAGGGAGTATATAAGAATATCTGGATCGAACAGTTTAAGAAAATGTCACTTCTTGCATATGAAAATGCAGATATGGTAACCTGTCTGTATGATCATGCCAGAAAACTGCAGATTGAACTTGGATGTCCTGCTGAGAAGATCAGAGTAACACCAAATGGAATTAATGTAGAAGCACTTGCAGGTCTTCCGGGCAAGACGGAAGAAGAGCAGCAGTTTATCAATGCAGGAGCAGTACTCCGTGTAACTCCGATCAAAGATGTCAAAACTATGATACAGGCATTTGCTTTTGCGAAAAAAAGAGTGAAGAGCATGAAACTCTGGATCATGGGACCTGCGGATGAAGATGAAAAATACGCAAAGGAATGTTATGATCTGGTGGAATCGCTGGGGGTTAAGGATGTAGAATTTACAGGAAGGGTTAATGTAAGGGATTATCTGGGGAAGATGGACTTTACCCTGCTCACCAGTATCAGTGAGGGTCAGCCGCTGACGATCCTTGAAAGCTATGCGGCACATAAACCGGTGATTACCACAGATGTAGGAAACTGTCGGGAGCTGATTTACGGAAATGAAGATGGCTTTGGAGATGCAGGAATCCTTACACACATTATGAATATAGAAGAAATTGCCCATGCAATGGTTAATATGTCCATAAATGAAGAAAACAGAAAACGTATGGGAGAAGCAGGGTACAAACGTGTAAATGCATTTTACCGGATCGATCAGATGAAAGATGTATACAGGGAAATCTACAAAGGATTTTCGGACAGCCAGAATCTTTCATGGACAGAGGAGCCTTTTAAGATTAATGGTCATTAATATAATGTAGAAGTGATCACGATAAGATATCAGCAGGATAACATAAGATAAATAATTACAGGATGGAGAGAGTATATGGCTGGAATAGGTGTAAAACTCACAAATATCTATAAAAAGAATACACTGACCACAGATATCATAGGAGCGGGATACAGTATGGTCGTCACGATTGCCCCCATGCTGCTGGTGATCGGTGCGCTTATGATCATGGAGTATTTTCTGGACTTCTCTTCAGTAGGTTATGTTACCAGAGAATTATTTTCCTGTACGGTTCTGTATATATTTATTTTTTCCCTGCTTACGGCGTCTCCATTTAACTCTGTATTATCCAAATATATGTCAGATGTGATCTATGAAGAGACATATGAAGATATTTTGCCATGCTATTATGTGGGCATGGTTTTGAATATTTCACTAAGTGCTCTTATGGGAATTCCATTCTGTATACGGGAGTATCTGGTGGGAAAAGTGGATATTATTTATGTTTTTACCGGTTACTGTGGATATATTGCTTTAGTTCTTGTGTTTTATTCGATGCTGTATCTGTCTATCTGTAAAGATTATAAGAAGATATCGTTCTTTTTTGCTATGGGGATGACAGTTACAGTGCTTTTGTCTTTTTTGCTTGTAAAAGTATTTTACTGGAGCATTACTTATGGAATGCTGTTTTCGCTGACAATTGGATTCTGGCTGATCGCCTGTCTGGAAATGTCGGTAGTCCGGAGTTATTTTAAGGAAAACAGTGGAAAATACAGACAGGTTCTGGGCTATTTTAAGGAATATTGGCCATTGGTGGTTACAAATTTTCTCTACACTTTAGGACTTTATGTACACAATTTTGTTTTCTGGACAACAGATCTTCAGATGATTGTGGTAAAATCCTTTGTATGTGTGACAACATATGATATGGCAACCTGTCTTGCAATGTTTACAAATATCTCTGCAAGTGTTATCTTTATCAGTAGAGTTGAGATGTATTTTCATGACAGATATAAGGCGTATTCAGAGGCTGTTATCGGAGGGAGAGGGGCAGACATTGATATTACGAAAAAGAGAATGTTTTGCACTCTTTCTGAAGAACTTAGGAGTCTTGCGAGAATACAGTTTATCATTACACTGGTAATTTTTCTTCTCTGCATGATCTTTCTTCCGCAGTTTGGTTTCGGGGGGATGACACTGAGAATATATCCCTGTCTGGCAGCAGGATATTTTATTCTGTTTCTTATGTATGCGGAGATTATTTTTCTGTATTATTTTAATGACATGAAGGGATGTGTGCTGACGGGACTGGCGTTTTGCCTTATTACCATGACTGGAAGCATGATATCTTCTCATTTTACAGAGATATGGTATGGGGCAGGTCTTGTTGCGGGAAGTTTTGCCGGATGGACAGTAGCTTATCGAAGGCTTCAGTGGATGGAGAAACATCTGGATGTCCATATATTTTGTAATGGTCATCTTCTGAAGAAGAAAAAAGGTGATTGTCCGTCACCAAAAGTGTTTGACAGATATGAATAGTAAGAGAGGAACGAAAGAAAAAAATGGAAGTGGGAGATATACTGAGGTTATTTGTGATCGTATCAGGAGTGTTTATGGTTGTGAGGGCAATTCTGTCACTTGCAAAGAGAAAGATGACAGAACCATTTTGTCTTGCATGGGTGTTTTTGTCTGCATTAATGATTCTTTCAGGTGCACTTTTAAATCCATCTCAGATGAAGCGTTATGTCAGTACACGCGGACTGATTCTGACTATAATAATTGTGTCAGGTGTTCTGTGGGGATTATGGTTTATCAGTACGCAGGTTTCTATCCTGAAAAGAAAAAATCAGGAGCTTGCCATGCAGATTTCTTTATTAAACAATGATTACGAGAAAATCATCAAAGAACTGGAAAAATTAGAGAAAGAAAAATAAAAATATGAAAAAAGTACTGTTTGTAATTAATACTCTTGGAGGTGCAGGTGCAGAGAAGGCATTACTGGAACTGCTCAAAAGATTTACCCCGGACCGGTATGAGGTGGATCTGTACGTGCTTCTGGAACAGGGAGAACTGATCAGTCAGGTGCCGGGTTATGTAAATATTCTGAACAGAAACTATACAGCAGAGTCAGTTCTTTCCGCCGGGGGAAAGAAGAAATTGAACAAAAAAGTCTTTATGCGCCTGTTTACCCATGGGGCATTGTTTAAAAATATACCATATCTGATAAAGAATGCAGTTGCTATGCTGGGCAGAAAAAAGATATATGCAGATAAGCTCTTATGGCGTGTCATGTCAGACGGTGGTATGAAGCTGAATAAAAGTTATGATATGGCAGTTGCCTACCTGGAAGGCGGTTCTACATATTTTGTCCATGATCATGTTACGGCAGAGAAGAAGTTTACATTTTTACATGTAGATTATAAATACGCCGGTTATACCAGAGAACTGGACAGAGATTGTTATCTAGATTTTGACAGGATTTTTACGGTATCCGGAGAAGTAAAGACGGTGTTTGATGATGTGTATCCGGAATGCAGGAATAAAACTCTGGTATTTCACAATCTGATCGACAGGGAGGAAATCTGCAGAAAGGCAGAGCTTCCAGGCGGATTTAGTGATGCATACAGTGGAAAGCGGATATTGACAGTAGGACGGCTGACTGCACAGAAAGCATATGAATTGGCAATTGATGCAATGAAGCTTCTGAAAGATCAGGGTGTAAAAGCACGCTGGTATGTATTGGGTGAGGGAGAACTGCGGAATAAACTTCAGCAGAAGATAGACAGTCTCGGACTGAAAGAAGATTTTCTTTTGCTTGGTGCTGTGGAGAATCCGTATCCATATTATAAACAATGTGATCTGTATGTGCATGCAACCCGGTTTGAGGGAAAAAGTATTGCAATACAGGAAGCTCAGATTCTGGGCTGTACGATCCTGGTATCTGACTGCAGCGGAAACCGGGAGCAGGTGGAGAATGGAACAGATGGTGTATTGTGTCAGCTGTCATCAGAGGAAATAAGCAGAAATATAGCTGAACTTCTGAGGGATGAGGAGAAATGCAGGCAATACGGAAAGAGGGCAGTAGCCCGGATGTCCTCTGAACAGGAGGATATCCTGAAACTGTTTGAGATAGCATAAGAAGAGAGAATAGTATCTATGGAGAACAGAGAAAACGTTGGAAAAGAAGCAAAAAAAGAAGTCCTGATCATTATTCCGGCATACAATGAGGAAAAAACAATCGTTCCGCTTCTGGAAAAACTGGAACAGCCGGAGATAGCGCAGGTTGCAGACGTACTGGTTATGAATGATGCATCTCAGGATGCAACGAATCATGTAACTAAGAAAAGAAAGCATGATGTAGTTACCCATGTGTTTAATCTAGGGTATGGAAGTGGACTGCAGCTTGGCTATAAATATGCGGTACGTAAAGGTTACAGATATGTAATACAGATGGATGCAGATGGTCAGCATGATGTGTGCAACATTCTGAGAATCTATAAAGAATTGCAGACAGAAGATGAAAATGGAACATTGCCAGATATTGTCCTTGGATCAAGATTCATGGAAGGAAGTTCTGGATTTCCGGTTTCATTTGCAAAAAAGATTGCATTTGTATGGTTTCGTATAATGTTGAAAACAGGAACTGGAAGAAGAATTACAGATCCGACTACCGGTCTTCAGGGATTAAACTGGAGAACCTTCCTTTTTTATTCGAAATATAATAATTTTGATGACAAATATCCAGATGCAAATATGCTTATGCAGATGTTGCTTCTTGGGTTCAGGGTCAGAGAAATTCCCGCAGTGATGCATGTAAGGACTACAGGAGTTAGTATGCATTGCGGACTGAAACCAGTACTCTATATGTTCAGGATGACTTTTTCTATTCTGGCTGTATGGATCAGGGAAAAAATCCTCAAGATGGATGAGGATAAAATACATGAACTGGAAAAATATGATGAATAAAAAATGCTGGATTTTTCGGCAGGGGGAACTGGCAGAGAGCAGATCCTGTCTGGAAAATCCGGCCAGAGGATGGTATGGAATTTATACATTTCCTGTTCAGGAAACTATAAATCCGGAAGAACTGAGATGGAGTCTGAGAGAAGGTGAGTCTCTGGTACTGGTGCTGCTTGATATTTATAAGTATCGCAGTATGCCGCTGGATGAGACTGCCCTGAATAGTATCAGAGACATTCTCAGTTTTTTTGTGCATTATAAAAAAGATGTGATTTTGCGGCCGGTTTATGATCGTGAAGGAAATGGACGTGAATGTGAACCGGATACCTTTGAACTGATGTTGGAGCATATAAAGCAGATTGGGAAAATACTCAGTGATATGAAACATTCCGTATTCATTTTTCAAGGAATGCTGGTGGGGAGCTGGGGAGAAATGCATGATTCCAGATATTTGTTGCCAGAGTATATGAAACAGATCTGGAAATGTATGCAGCAATGTTGTGGAAATGACATGTATCTGGCTGTACGTACACCGGCACAGTGGAGAACTCTGAGAAATGAGAAGGAGTTTGGCCAAAAGGAATATGCGGGTCTGACATTGTTTGATGATGGGATTCTGGGATCTATGACTCATCTGGGAACCTTTGGAACTATGACCAGGGAGGCGGCAGGCTGGGCTCAGGCATGGATGAGAAAAGAGGAAATAGAGTTTATTTCCTGTCTCACGGCAGAAGTGCCGTGTGGCGGGGAAGTAACATCCTGCATTGAAGAAGACAGCAGGATGTATGAAGCAGAATTTATAATCAATGAACTGAGAAGTATGCATCTTACTTATCTGAACAGTACCTATGACAGGAAAGTACTGGATTTGTGGAAAACAATATCGTGGAACTGTCCTGATGATTCTGAAATATGGCAGAACTGCAGCCTTTATGAATATATAGGGGGGCATTTGGGATACCGGCTGACAGTTACAAATGCAGAAATGAGACCTCTTCGAAGAGGAAAGGCAGAATTTGTGATTGAAATTGAAAATACCGGATTTGGAAAGATGTTTCAGGAAACAGAGCTGTTTCTGACAGTAGAGAATGAAAATGAGATAAGAGTAGTTTCAGTATCCATAAATCTGAGAGAAATTCAGGCAGGAAGCAGAAAGTGTGGAAAAGCAGTGATTGATCTGATGGAAGGCAGAGTATTTCTGAAGCTTCAGAGAAAAAAAGACGGACGAATCATTCATTTCGCAAATAAATACAGTGCAGACAACCTTTATCTGGGAAGTCTGCACCGGGGAACTGTTCATCTTACTGAAGAGTAAGGGTACCTACAGGAATGGTTTTGCTGTCCTCATAGCCTTTGTTGGCAAAGTGGATAGAATTCTTTGTATAAGGATCTTTCATACGCAGCGAAACAGAATAAGTTCCTTTTTTCAGAGAACGGATATCCAGATCTGTTTTAAATGTGGAGCAGTCATTGCCTGCTATGGTACGGTTGTCAATATTTGTTTCTATTTTCTTTAATTTTCCGGTACTTTCATCAGTGAGGAACAGAACAGTATCGAATCTGGTATATGCGGAAGAAAATCCTGTGTTTGCAATTGTTATATAAAGAGAGGCTGTGTCACTCAGGACGGAGTGAAAATCAACAGAGGATTCTTTCATAACATACCGATAACCAAGGTGTGTACTTATATAATCGTACCCTGTACATCCGGAAAAAACGTCTGTCCGTGATCCTGTATAAGTGGAATTCTTCCATTTATCCAGAACTGCGGTATCGTGTTCGGAATTCAGATAAGATATATGCATCTGTGAAAGGTCGGCAATCGCATTGTTCAGATCGTTATATTCATTATCAACTGTAACCTCACCCCCATTAGGAACATATTGGCAGAGTTTGTACTGGAAAAGAAGTTCCTCACTTCGTGTGCCTTGCTCATCCAGATTACTGTCCGGCTGTAAAGGGGTATCATCGTAAGTACCCAGATCATAAACAGAACCAAGCATGCCGTCATTAAAAAGACTGAGTCTTGCCTGCAGGCTGCCATTGCCGGCATCTGTACTGGACAGGGGCGTTCTGGTGCGGAGTATGCCACGCAGCTGACCAGGAGTGCGGACTGCCAGAAAAATATCAGAGGAAATATTCTGATCAAGTTCTTCTATAATCTGTCTTATCTGATTAATATCTCCGTAATTGGAATGATTCATTTCTCCATTATTTCCTGTCAGAGTACCCTGAAGAATATAAACACAGTCGGCATATTTGTTGACAGTAGAAGAAATCTGGGAAATATGATTCTTTATCTGAGGCAGGTCAGATGGTTCCGTGGACAGAGCTTGTCCATCCCAGTCATACAGAAAACGGAGGATAACTTGTTTTTTTGCCCGAACACATTCTTCCAGTATTTTATCCAACTGATTTTTGGCATTTGTGCTTATGCTGGTATTGGAGTAATTTTTCAGATTAATCTCCAGAAGCATCAGAGGATATGGATTGGAAACGCAACTTTTTCTGCACCAGGCAGCAGCTTCCGCAGGTTTTCGATCATCTGACAGAATATATCCGATCATCCGGTAGAAACCACGGTATGGATTGTCCAGCTCCCGGGCTGATTCTTCCAATACTGCCGGAGTGTATTTCAAGTTAAGACGTCGGGTGAAGACCATATGGTAAAGAACTGATACAGCCAGTGCAGCACAGATAACGAAGAAAAGGCTGTGCATGGTAACTGATAATTTTTTTTTCATAAATTTTTGCTCCTTAAAAGGGTTCCTATATCTATACATACAATTATGAATTGACTATAATGTATTATAACCAAAAAGAAAGGATAAGTGAAGATTGAAACAGAAATCCAGGACAGAATACTCTGTTATGAATACGACAGTAGCTTTTGCAGCACAGGCGACTGCAATCCTCATGGGTTTTTTTACAAGGGTTGTTTTCACAAGGATGCTCAGTGAAGGTTATGTAGGAATTAATGGCCTGTTTACAGATATTTTGAATATATTATCTTTATCAGAGCTGGGTGTCGGAACCGCAATTACCTATGCTCTTTATGGTCCTATAGCCAGAAATGATATAAAAAAACAACAGATTCTGATGAGAATGTTCCGGACTTTTTACAGGATAACTGCAGGGGTTGTTCTTATTGCAGGTTTATGCCTGATCCCATTTCTAGATATTCTGATGAAAGACCGACCGGACGTAGATCATCTGATTATAATTTATCTGTTGTATCTGCTGAATTCTTTTGTTTCTTATTTGCTGATTTATAAGAAGATATTGGTAGATGCTCACCAGATGAATTATATTACGGTGATGTATCACAATGGTTTTCTTGTGCTGCAGGATATCTGTCAGATTATTGTACTGCTTCTGACACGAAACTTTATTCTGTTTCTTATTGTTGCAGTTGTATGTACAATGAGTGGAAATATCTGTATGTCCAGAAAAGCAGACAGGCTGTTTCCTTATCTGAAAGAACCATGTAAAGAGCGGCTTTTGCAGGAAGAACGCCGTGATATTTTTAAAAATGTAAAAGCAATGCTGATGCACAAAATTGGAAATGTAGTGGTAAATAATACAGATAATCTGCTGATTTCCAGTTTCGTTGGGGTTGTTACTGCGGGAATCTATTCGAATTATTATCTGATCATAGGGTCAGTACGTCAGGTGCTGGATCAGGCAATGCTGGGGGTTGCTGCAAGTGTGGGAAACCTTGGAGTGACAGAAGAGAAAGAAAAGGTCGGGCAGATTTTTGACAGATTATTTTTTATAGGATACTGGTTGTTTGGATTTGCCGGCATTTGTCTGTTAGAACTTCTGAATCCTTTTGTGGAACTGGCATTTGGTGAAAGATATTTATTTCGGAAAGAGATCGTTCTGATTCTCTGCATTAATTTCTGTATCAATGGAATGAGACGTGCGGTACTGATTTTCAAGGAATCTATGGGATTATTCTGGTATGACAGGTATAAAGCAGTGGCAGAGGCTGTATTGAATCTGGTGATTTCGGTTTTACTGGTCACAAAGTTTGGGGTGGCAGGTATATTTGCAGGTACATTTTGTAGTACAGTTCTTACTTCCGTGTGGGTAGAGCCTTATGTAATCTATAAATACAGACTTGAGAAACCTGTTACTGAATTTTTTACAAAATATGTGGGATATCTGGGAGTGATGGCTGTAGTATGGGGTATAACAGAATATTGCTGTAGATTTATTTCGGGTCAGGTTTTCCTGGTTCTGATATGCAGGCTGGGAATCTGCCTGATTGTGCCGAATATTTTATTGTGGCTTATCTACAGGAGAACTGTAGAATGGAAGGAATTATGGAATTTGCTGAAAAGAATTTCAGGAAGAGTCTTTGCAGGAGGTAAAAGGTGACAGCTTTGGAAAAACAGCAAAAAAAAATTTCCGTGATCATACCTGTGTATAATGCAGAAAAATATATCAGAGAAACTCTGGACAGTATTATAAAACAGAGCTATAAAAATCGGGAGATTATATTGATAGAAAATGGATCAAAGGACAGAGGACCTGATATTATACAGGAATATGCTGCCAAATATCCGGAAATTCATATTATCAAGGGTTCGGGGAAAGGACCGGGGGCTGCAAGGAATAGAGGAATGAGACTTGCAAAAGGTGATTATATTATATTTGCGGATGCAGATGACTATTTTGCGGATGCAGAAATTTTTCGTAAATATGTAAGCCTTGGAGAACAGACAAATGCAGATATTATTGTCAGTAATTATGCAAGGCTGTGGGAAGAGAAAATATTGCCGGCAGCGAAACATGAATTATTCGCGTTATGCAGTCCTTTATCTGAGGAATTCAGATTTCAGGGATTTTTCTCAGTTGGCACACTTTCTTATGTATGGGGAAAGTTGTATAGAAGAGAGTTTCTGAGAAAATATCAGGTTACTTTTACAGATCTTTCCTATGCAGAAGATAAATTGTTTAATATGCAGTGCTATATTTGTGATGCAAAATATGTATTTCTGGAAGATATAGGATATATTTACAGAAAGAATGATCAGTCAGTTTCCTGGCAGTACCGTTCAGATTCTGCGGAGAATTGGTTCAGGATGGCATATGAACTGAGGGGATGGCTTGAGCAGAAGAATAAAAATACGGAAGAATATGCATCGCTGATCAGATATTTAATCCTTTTTGCTGCATTTTTTGATGGAAAAATGGAATATATGCAACACAGAAAATCTTTGTGGGCAGTCAGGAAAGTTCTGCGGAAATATGGAAGCAATCCCATAGGAAAGAAAGTTTTTACAGAACTGTCAGACAGAACAAGAAACTTGCAGCTTAAACAGAATTTATGGAAAATTATGATCAGGACATTTTCAACAGGAATGAAGAAACAGTGGTATATATTAATGGCAGTGGGCATCAGGATGCTGATTTCTCATCGGGTTGATGAACGGCTTTCTGATACCGGGATGAGAGGATAAAAAACAGCGGCTTCTGGTCAGGAGTCGCTGTTTTCAAAAATCCGGATCAGTTTAGTCTTCTGATTACTTTTCTTAAAGTCATGAAGAGTCTGCCGGAATGTTGTATTTCGTATTGTGTAGGTGTTGCGGATAAAACAGATAAATGTGATACACCAGAGTGCAGGCCAGAGGACTGGATAATGGCTGGCTTTTGGAAAGCGGACCTTCATCTGGATGTGTCCTTCTTTGAAGTAAGTAAGGAAGTTAACCTTCTGATATGAACTGCTTCCAACCAGTGACTGGGAAATGTCGGTTCCCATATCGCCGTCTTTAAGAATCTGTATTATGAAATCATGGCAGTCGTGTGGATTGTACTGTGTCCGGGCGTCTATAGAATCCGGAAGACCCAGATATTTCCTGCAGCATTCCAGAATGATTTCGTACAGATGGCTGATGCGGGATTCTCTGCACCATTCATGAATCTGCCGGAAATTGATTTCTTTTTCATGACGCTTCAGATAAAAGGTAAAATCACAGAGAAGGCGGATACCGAATCCGCTGTACAGATAATGCTTCAGCATATGATGAATCATATAGAAAGTATATTCTGTAGGCGGCAGGACTGTGTAAGTATATCCGTGGATTGTCTGGGTGGATGCTTTCAGACATTCCGGTGAAAAGACAGAATCCACTAGTTTGTTGGCGGGGCTGTACTGGTACTGGCCAACTACACGATAGTGAAGCTCCAGGAGAAAACGGCGCCCGGTTTTGGGAAATATATAACGGTAGGTTACATGGTGGTCACTGAGTTCATCCTCAGAGATATATCCGTTGCTTTCAAGAATTGCCTGTGCTCTGGTGAGGTCAGAAGGATCAGCCAGATACAGGTCAAGATCTCCAAGCTTACGATATTCAGAAACCGGATAGCAGTCAGCAAGGCTCAGACCCTTCAGAAGATAACAGTCAATATTGTTCTTTCTTAAAAGAGAGACTGTAAGCCGGGTGAAATGCTCAATCTGATAATAATTCAGCATCATGCCTTTTACCTGCTGCTTCATGGCAGGATAGACAGAAGCAGACCGGAGATATGGCAGTACAAATGGGACAGTACAATGTTCCTGTGCCAGCTTTGCCAGAGCAGGAAGGTCTTCCGGATGTACGGAAACAGAATGATCAGAACCGGTGCAGATATTTTTTATTATTTTCAGATAAGTATTGTATATTCGTTCCATAGGGGTCTCCTGAAAGTGCGTAAAATGGGTACCGTTCAGAGATTGAATGGCAGTAATAAATAATAGTAAGTATATCATGTTATTGCGTGGAAATAAAGGAAAAGGAAGGGGAAAAGAGAAAATGAAAAAAACAGAAGGTTATGTAGTCAGGAGACTGGAGGATGAATATCTCGTACTTCCGTCAGGAAGAAGAACAGAAGAAGTCAATGAGGTAATCTCATTGAGCGAAACGGCAGGCTTTATTTATATGCACGCGGAATGTGCAGAAAATGTCGATGAGCTGGCACAACTGGTAGCAGAAGAGTATGAGATAGAGCCTGCTGAGATCCTTGAAGATGTAAGGAATGTAGTCCTGACTTTGCAGAAAAAGGGAATTCTCCTGTGAAGGATGGATCATGAGTGGTGAAGCTTTCTGAGAAATGCTGACAGTTTAAAACAGAATGGGCGAACGGGCAGCATAAAAAGCCACAGGGAAGAAACAAATTTGTAGAAAGGATTTCCTACAGTAAATTCTTTGCCGCTACGATTTACGGCAATCAGTTTTCCGATAATCTGATCCTGACGCAGAGGACCTTCCACTTCGTATTGGTTGTCACCCACCATATAAAAGCCGTCAGATGTTATCCGGCAGATGCGGTGAAGCACGAGGATACCCTGATCACGCCTGTAGAGGACTGCATCATTCCTGTGGCAGTCTGTGCCGTCTGTCTGTTGGATCAGTGCTTCATCCCGTCCGGGAATGAAGAGAGGGTACATACTGTAACCCTGAGGCTTGATGCGGATAATATTTCCCTCCCGGAGAAGCTGTTCCAGATTAATTTTAACTGGGTCTGATGTTGTGTTATTCATAGTATCTGTCCTTATTCCTGTTATAATACGCCTGTTCAGAAATAAAGTTCTGAACAGGCGTATTATAACATTAAGAAAACAAAAGGACAACAGAAAGTGTTTTCCTGTCGTAATAAAAAATCAGTATGTTTTGTGTAAGAATACTTGACTTTCTGAGGGGATATGGATAAGATAAAGAAAAAGATAAAACCAATGTAAAGGTCATATTTCAGGAAAGGATAATTAATTATGAAAACATATAAGAAGCCGGTAGTAACTGTTGACGCAGGAATGGCAGAGGGTGTTTATGCAGCAAGTGGTGCCAAGGGAACATTAAATGTATCATATTATGGTGTATGGGACAGATGGGGAACTAATGGTGGCAAGGGTCTGGCAATGGCAAACTGGTCAGATCTTAATGGAACCATTACTTTAAATATTACTTTTAATGATACAGTAGATCAGGCTGAGACAGATGATGCTTCTGTACAGACATCCTGGTCAGGTAAGACTGCAACATTCACATTTGCAAGTACAGCAACAAATCCACTGACTATTGGAATTCATCTGAATCATGGAACAAGCATTGATGATCTCAAGATGACAGGATTTACTTATTCTGTGAACTAAAGAGAATATCCGTCTGACAAGAAAAGGGATTGAGTTAGAGTGTTTAACTCAATCCCTGAAATTGATTTTAAAACGTTTGTATCATTTCATGAATTTCCACGTCATTTAGTATCTCACATTTCTTATCCCGTATCGCATAAACCCTGTTACAGATATTCAGAACCGTAGGCCTGTGTGTGGTTACAATGCAGGTTCTGGGGTAGGTATCCTGCATGATATTTCGCAGGACTTTTCGTTCAGTAGCTACATCCAGTGCGGAGGTAGCCTCATCCAGCAGGAGGATCGGTGATCTGCGCAGTAATGCTCTGGCAATGGAGAGCCTCTGTGCCTGACCTTCGGAGAAACCGCCGCCCCGTTCCTTAACGATGCTTTCAATTCCATCCGGGAGTTTTTCCACAAAATCCCATGCACAGGCGAGTTTCAGCGCTTCAATAATTTCTTCATCTGTAGCATCCTGTTTCACATTTCGCATATTTTCTGCAATCGTTCCCGAAAACATTGTATTTCCCTGTGGTACATAGGAGAATAATTTCCTTGTAGAAGGGGACATATCAATCATGTGTTCATGATCTGCTCCGGCACATATATGAGAAGAACCCTCCTGCGGTGTCAGAAGAGACAGGATCAGGCGCAGCATAGTTGTCTTACCTTCACCGGAAGGTCCTACCAGAGCTACGATCTCATGAGGATAAGCCTCTATGGAAGCATTAGCGAAAACAGCAGTACCATTATGATAGGTATAGCTGAGATCCTTCATGTTCAGACCGATTCCTTCTGACTTATGCTGCTTTTCGAAGTTGCGTACAGCAGAATCCTGACTGTAGTCCTCCTGCGGCATTTCCACGATATCCATCAGTCTTCCTGACGAAATAGTCAGTGAGATGGCTGACGGAATCAGACTTACCAGAGAATTTACCGAACTTGTCAATGTACCGGACAAAGACAGAAACATGGTCATAGTTCCGTAACTGATCGCATTGCTCCATACACGGTAGATTCCCCATCCATAACAGCTGTAGGATACGATAAATCCGATAATGGACATGAGAACAGAAGTCAGAATGGACATCTTCTGGAAGTCCAGTCTCATGTTAATATAATCTTTCTGAAGAGATTTCAGTTTCTCTGTATAAAAGTGAATCAGGTCGAAAGCCTTGATCGTCTGGATATTGGAGAAAGCTTCCTGGTTAAATCCATAAAGCTTTGCATTCATAGCTGCACTTCTCTGATTGTTATCACGCATTCGTTTCAGCAGCGGCTTTGAAAGCAGAGCGCTGAAGGGAATTCCAAGCAGAGCAAAGAGTGCGAAAGTAGGGTCATAATAAAGTACGATTGCCAGTGCACTGATAAAACGAAAAGTATAAATGATCAGGTTTGGGATCCAGTTCAGGATTCCGCCTGAAATATTGGAGGCATCGGAACTCCAGCGTGTCACCAGATCTCCGGTGTGGTAATCGGTCAGGGATTCCCAGTCAGTTACCAGCATTTTGGCAAAGATGTCGTTCTTGATTTCGGAGTCCACCTTCAGGTTAATGAAAGTAGAGGCATATCCGGATGCCTGCGAAACCAGAATGTTTGCGACAGAGAAGCCGATCATTGCGGAAAAGGTACTTATAAGCTCCCCGGTCTGGTGTCCGGTAATAATATCTACCAGATCTCTGGAAATCAGACTGGAAACCAGGGAGACACCTGTTCCGACCAGACCAAGCAGTGTATACAGGATCATGGATTTCCAGTAACGTCTGCCGTACTGATAGATCCATAATGTCTGTTTCCACATTTTTTTCAGGGTTCCCTGTTTCAGGTGCTTCCAGATCAGGAGTATTTTTTCTTTCATTGCAGCTCCTCCAGTTGATCAATGGCATTTTTCATCACGCAGGCGGCAGAAGCATTCTTTGTACAGAGAAGATGTAGTACCGGCACGCGGTCAGCGATTTCCCCGGCAAAGAAAAGATTTTCTGAAAGCTGGCGTTCAGTCCATGCAGGGGAGATCATGCGCTGCATGACACGGAGGACTTTTTCCGAAGGATTTAACTCTTCCAGATAATCTGTCTGCAGGTCGCGCCCAAGGAGGACAATTCCTCCGAGTTCATATGCTTCGGCAGTAAAAATCCCGGAAGTTCCGCACCAGGGGATGCCATAGACGATGATATGATCCTCCTTTAATCCAAGAAGATTCAGGTCTCCATTTAAGTACGGTGTGTCAAAAAGCTCATGCCACAGAGCGGTGTGTGTGGATTTTCCCATTCCGGAATGACCGGAAAACAGCCATGCTTTTCCCTGATAGAGAACAGAAGCTGAGTGGATTGCAAACAGTCCGTTTCTTTGTGCTGTGAAAAGGAAAAACAGCCGTATGGCGTGAAATAAATTTTCTATATTTGTTTCAGAAACCTGTGGGTGGCAGTAAACCCGTACATAAGTACCATCTTTCAGCATATGAGCTTCGTAAAGGTTCTGCATCTGTGGAAAAAGGACAACATAACGGTCGGGATTTTCAAAAACAGTCATTTCAGAATTCTGCAGAAGAACCTGTCCGTAACAACGGCTGGGCGGAGGCGTGGTGACCAGTTCGATTTCCTGTGAGGTATCATCATCCGAAAATTCATGATAAAAAGGTTTGAAATTTGAGGAAATCAGTTCTGCAGAACCGTATAGTTTTATGCAGATTCCTGCGATTATCATAGAGACAGAAGGGATTGATGAAATCAGGTGGAGATCTTCTGTGATCATTCCCATAGCTGTAAGCTGTGTCAGAAAATCTGTCACATCTTTCAGAAGTTCAGGATAATAAGACTCATCCAGATGATAAGTCCTGGCAAGTATTTCTGCCAGTTGCTGCGGTTCGGCACCTTCATGATGCTGAAGTACATTCCACAGGAAAGTACTGGTCTCATTCAGCACAAAGCCTTTTTTCAGATCGGCAATCTGCTGACCATAAGGTAAGAGATAACTGATACCTTTGATTTTTCGAAGTGTATATCCGGGCTGACATTTGAACATGATAAAAAAGATTCCTTTCTTTTTCAAAGCCAATTCTTGTAAACTTATATATGTGTTGTGATGTCTGTGACTATAGCAAATTATAACACTGAGGAGGGAAGAAATACAAGCTATTGCCAATTGATGTACAAAAGTATAAAATAGTCCTGAATCCGTGAAGTTAAAACGACAATGACTCCAAAAAGTCTGTATCCTGTTAACATCAGGAAAACTCTACAACGAATAGTTAATATGAATGATACCAGAGAAATACAGCTTCCCAATATTTCGCCACACATATTACGTCACACGACATGTACAAGATATGCAGAAGCAGGAATGGATATCAAAACCAATCAGTATTTGCTCGGACAAAGTGATGTAAAAACGACAATAAAAGTATACAACCATATAGATATGGAAAGAACAAAACGTGAGCTTGCGCGGGTTGAAAAATGGGAAAAAGATAATGCCGATGGTTACACCAAAATTCACACCAATTTGCAGTAATCATATAAAGAGTAGTGTAGATTTATGTGGATATTACACAAAATCATTGTGAAAAACAGCTAAAAAATATACTTGTATGTAGACTTATAATGAGTTATAATGAACAAGAATTTAAGGATAATTCTTCGGGGCGGGGTGTGACTCCCCACCGGCGGTATAGTCCGCGACCCATGGAAACATGGCTGAACCGGTGTGATTCCGGTACCGACAGTATAGTCTGGATGAGAGAAGAGTGCAGCGTGTGTAAGCGTAAAATGTAGATTTTCTGATTTTATATCAGGAAAGAAAAAGCACAGAGAGAACACCCCGGAAAGGATTTACTTTCCGGGGCTTTTTTACGCGAGCAACGAGCCAAAGTCCGTGCCTGCACGAGACCTTGGCGACTGCCGCGATAACTTGAGAAACGCGCGAAGCGTGTTTCTCATAGTTTTGTGTCAGGCTGCAGAAACCGGGAATTTCCTTTTGAGAAAGAAAGGAGATTGAAGAAAATGAACAACACAACAACTAAAGCAGCAGAGACTGCGAAAAAGGCCGGAACTACGAGAAATACAGGTGTCAGAACCATGGTGCAGATTGCCATGCTGGCGGCTGTAGCTACTGTTTTGATGCTCTGGGAGGTGCCGCTTCCGTTTATTGCACCGAGTTTTTATAAGATGGATCTGAGTGAAGTACCGATCATGATCGGGGCGTTTGCGATGGGACCGCTGGCAGCGGCAGTGATCGAACTGATCAAGATTCTGCTGAACTTTGTCCTGAACGGAACAACGACCGCAGGTGTGGGAGAACTTGGTAACTTTATCATGGGATGTGCACTGGTTATGCCGGCAGGTTTTATTTATAAACAGGCAAAAACAAAGAAACACGCAATCATCGGTATGGTAACCGGAATCGTATGTATGGCAGTGGCCAGCGCTCTGGTGAATGGTCTGTTACTGCTTCCGGCTTACGGAAAAGCATTTGGTATGCCGGTGGATACCTTTGTAGAGATGGGAGCAGCCATCATTCCGGCGATCCACAGCCTGACAACGTTCTGTCTTTTCAGTGTTGTACCGTTTAATATTATAAAAGGTATTGTGGTTTCCCTGATAACTCTGGTATTATATAAACATATCAGCCGGTTGTTAAAAGGCTCTCAGGCATAATTGAACAGTCCTGTACAAGGAGCCTCCGACCGGAGTGGGAGGAATACCAGATGGGAAAAATCAACAAAGTAAGCAAACAGACAACCAATCCATATCTGAATCTCTATGATCTGGATGTCGTGAATAAAGTAGGACGGGAAGATCATTATTATGTGGCATCCCGGGCGAAAACTGAGGATGATCTGAAGCTGAGTCATATCGAAAATAATGATCCGGATGGCGTGGCGATCTACAGTCTCTATGGAGAAAAGAAAGACAAAGTGGTGCTGATTCGTCAGTTTCGTTATCCGCTGGGTGGTTATGTGTATGAACTGCCGGCTGGACTGGTGGATCCGGGAGAAAATTATCATACAGCAGCGATCCGGGAACTGAAAGAAGAGACCGGTCTGAAGCTGGAGCCGATCGTGGTGGATGATATTTATCAGAAGCCTTATTATACATCCGTCGGGATGACCGATGAGTGCTGCGGAACGGTTTACGGATATGCTTCCGGCGAGATCAGTAAAAAATACATGGAAGACAGCGAGGAAATCGAAGTGGTTCTGGCAGACCGGAAAGAAGTGACACGGATCCTGAAAGAAGAGCGGGTGGCGCTTTTGTGTGCCTATATGATGATGCATTTTCTTCACGATGAAGAACCATTTGCATTCTTACATACCACAAAATAAATCCGTGTATCTGACCGGGCAGGTCAGCGATATTCACGAAAACAAGACAGAGGAGAAATAGTTATTATGGAATACTGGGATATCTACGATGAAAAGAAACAGAGAACCGGTCGCACGATGAAAAGAAACGACTGGAACATGAAGCCGGATGAGTTTCACCTGACGGTGCTTGGCGTGCTGAAACGTCCGGACGGCCGCTACCTGATCACCCAGAGAAAGCTGGACAAAGAATGGGGCGCCGGCTGGTGGGAAGTACCGGGAGGCGGCGTCAACGCGGGAGAAGATTCCAGAGACGCAGTGATCCGAGAGATCCGCGAGGAGACCGGGATCGATGTGAGTCAGGCGGCAGGCGGCTATGCATTTTCCTACAAACGGGTCAATCCGGAGGAAAAAAACAACTATTTTGTGGATATCTACAAATTTATTCTGGACTTTGTGGATAACGATGTAAAAGTACAGCCGGAGGAAGTTGAAGGCTTTAAGATCGCCACACTCGAAGAGATCCGGGCATTTGCAAAAGAAGGGATTTTCCTTCACTATGACAGTATGAAAGAAGTATTCGATTAGAGCGTGTCTGAGAAAATATAAGAAGCAGTTATTTCTGTACATCAGTAAGCGTACAGAAATAACTGCTTTTTCACTTTACCGGAAACTGCTTTTCTGTAAAGTAAAAACACTCTGTGAGGAGGCGCACTGCGGCGTATAAGGCAGATGTCGCAGGCGCGGGAATGTGGCAAGACACATTCTTTGTTTCATGCAAGAAAGAACGAACTGTCAGCCCGCAAAGAAAACAGCTCATGAAGATGGATACGATGGCATCCGGGGGACAGAATCGGTGATGTTGGTAAATACATACAAAAAACAAAGATGAAAATTATGCTTTTTAGCAATGGATTTTTCAGGAAAAAAGATATAAACTCAACTTATGATTAAGATACAATCAAAAGTAAAAAACGAAACTCAATGTATCCACAGAAGAAAAAGATCTATGTGGATAACAGATAAAAGCAAAAAGAAATAGGAGGATATTTACCATGAAATTAATATTGGATGGAATTAAAGATCGTCAGGCATGGGAAAAAGCAGGTATCAAACTGCCGGGATACGATGTGGAAGCAGTATCAGAGAAAGCGAAAGAAGCACCGGGATGGGTGCATTTTGGAATCGGAAACATTTTCCGTGTCTTTATCGGCGGAATCGCAGACGGACTTCTGGAAGAGGGCGTTCTGGATCGTGGCATTACCTGTGTGGAGACGTTCGATTATGATGTGGTGGATAAAATCTATGAGCCGTATGACAATCTGGGACTGAGCGTGATCCTCCATGGTGACGGAACCAGAGAATACAAAGTTCTGGGAGCATTGGCGGAAGCGGTAAAGGCACAGTCCTCTAATCCGGAACAGTGGAACCGCCTGAAAGAAATTTTTACAGCAAAATCCCTGCAGCTGGTTTCTTTCACGATCACGGAAAAAGGCTATGCCCTGCAGAAAGCAGATGGCAGCTGGTTCCCGTTTGTGGAAGCGGATATCAAAAACGGACCGGACAAAGCGACGGGAGCGATGGCAGTTCTGGTAGCAATGCTGTATGAGCGTTACAAAGCAGGAAAATACCCGATCGCCCTGGTTTCCATGGACAACTGTTCCAGAAATGGTGCAAAACTGCGGGAGTCTGTACTGACGATGACCGAAGAATGGAAGAAAAATGGTTTTGTAGATCAGGATTTTGTGGATTATGTGAGTGATGAGAACATCATTGCTTTTCCATGGACGATGATCGATAAGATCACCCCGCGTCCAAGCGAGCAGATCGCAGCGGATCTCGAAGCACTCGGTGTGGAAGAGATGCAGCCGGTCATCACCGGAAAGAAGACCTATATTGCACCGTTTGTCAATGCAGAGAAACCGCAGTATCTGGTCATTGAGGACAGCTTCCCGAACGGTCGTCCGGCGCTGGAGAAAGGATTTGGCGTTTACATGGCAGACAGAGAAACCGTCAATCTGTCTGAGCGTATGAAAGTAACCGTATGCCTGAACCCGGTACATTCCGCAACCGGTCCGCTGGGTGTGGTACAGGGATATGAGCTGTTTGCACATATGTTAAATACAAACGAAGACATGATGAAAATGGCACGGATGATCGCTTACGACGAGGGACTTCCGGTTGTTCCGAATCCGGGCATCCTGTCCCCGCAGGCATTTGTCGACGAACTATTCAATGACCGGTTCCCGAACGAATACCTGGGCGATACCAATATGCGTCTGTCTGTGGATGTATCTCAGATGGTGGGTATCCGTTTCGGTGAGACGATCAAGGCTTATGTGGAAAAATTCGGGGATGCGTCCCGCCTGACCGCCATTCCTCTCGGAATCGCCGGATGGCTGCGCTATATGCTGGGTGTAGACGATGAAGGAAATACCTACGAACTCGCTCCGGATCCAATGAACGAGGAGATCCAGAAACAGTTCAAAGACATCGTAGTCGGAAAACCGGAGACTTTCACCGACCAGCTGCGGCCGATTCTTTCCAATGAAAGACTGTTCTTCACAGATCTGTACAAAGACGGAGTCGGAGAGAAAATCGAGACCATGTTCCGCGAGATGCTCGCAGGACCGGGAGCTGTGAAGGCTGTGATCCATAAATATGTAAATCAGTAAAATAATGAAAAAGAGAAAAGGACTGCTGTTCGGTAGAAGTGTTATTTCTGTCGACAGCAGTCTTTTTGATTTACGTGAGGGGAATCTGAAGGAAGGTAAATAAAATAATTATTTACCTCCTACCCGATTGCATATCCATGAGAAATCTGGTAAAAAGTGAACATGAAAAAGCTGTTGAAATATATTGTAGTAGAATAAAAAATTATCAGGAATGAAACATGAATAGTCAGAAAGCAGGCAATACCTTAAATCTTGCTCTTGATGCCACATTTCGGGAGCGGGAAGCATCGATGAATCTGAATGTGGGATATGAAAAAGAAACGCAGAGATGGAATCTGATCATCCGCTATTTCGGAGAAGCATCGGAGTTGGAGACGGATGGGATTTTTATCACGCCGCTTCTTGGAAATTATGGGATCGCAGATATTCCGCAAAATCGAATCGAAAGATTTGCACAAAATCCTGCAGTAGAGTATATCGAAGCGCCGAAACGACTGTATTTTGCCGCGTATGAAGGGAGACAGGTTTCCTGTGTGAATCCGGTGCAGAATCAGTCGCCCTACCTGTTTGGAAAGGGAATTCTGATCGCCTGTATTGATTCGGGTGTGGATTATACGCACCCGGATTTTCGGAATACGGATGGAACCACACGAATCCTGCGGTTGTGGGATCAGGCGATCCCGGGCAATCCGCCCAAAGGATATCGGATTGGCAGTGAATATACGCAGGAGCAGATTGATCGGGCGCTGGAAGCAGATACGGTGTCAGAGAGGGAGGCACTGGTTCCGAACAGAGATACGAGTGGTCACGGGACGGCTGTGCTAGGGATTGCAGCGGGAAATGGCAGAGAAAGTGAGGGGACGGAGCGCGGCGTAGCGCCGGAGAGCAGTTTGCTGGTGGTAAAACTGGGAATCCCGGATCCGGATGGATTTCCACGGACCACGGAGTTAATGCAGGGAGTGGATTATGCAATCCGTACCGCACAGGAACTTCAGATGCCGGTGGTGATCAATCTGAGTTTCGGGAACAGTTATGGATCTCATGATGGAAGATCTCTGGTGGAAACGTATTTGAATCAGGCAGTTGGATACGGTCGTGTGACGCTCTGTGTGGGAACTGGAAATGAAGGAAATCAGGCAGGGCATGCGGCGGGGCGCGTGCGGCAGGGAGAAAATTATGAGGTGGAACTGGGAATTGGACCATATGAACCGGCGATGAATCTGCAAATCTGGAAAAACTATCAGGATCAAATGGAACTTTCGCTGGTGCATCCGGACGGAACGGTTTTCGGACCACTGGAACAGATTTTGGGAACACAGAGATACCGGCATGCTGGAACGGAACTTCTGATTTATTATGGAAAACCGTCTCCTTACAGCACTTCGCAGGAGATTTATATTGATTTTCTTCCTATAGAAAGCTATATCGACAGCGGCATCTGGCGCATCCGTCTGATTCCGCGACGCATCCTGCAGGGTGAATTTTCCATGTGGCTTCCCGGCGGAAAAACGGTAGGGGAAGCCACCCGTTTCTACCGCCCAACCCCGGAAACTACGCTTACGATTCCTTCCACCGCATTGTCCGCAATCTCCGTAGCCGCCTACGATTCCCGCCGCCAGTCCTACGCCGATTTCTCCGGCCGCGGCTACACCCGCCTCCCCCTCCAGATCAAACCCGACCTCGCCGCCGCGGGTGTCGATATCCAAACCACGCGCGTCGGTGGCGGTTATCAGACGGTTACGGGAACTTCCTTTGCAACGCCGTTTGTCAGCGGCGCGGCGGCACTTCTGATGGAATGGGGGATTGTGCGGGGGAATGATCCGTATCTGTACGGGGAGAAAGTGAAGAGCTATCTGATCAATGGGGCAAGACAGCTGGAGGGGGAGAGGGAGTGGCCGAATGAGAGAGTGGGGTGGGGGGTGTTATGCCTTTCAGAGAGCATACCAAAGTAACTGCCTTTTTGTGAAAAAAATAGTTGAATTAAAGTGCCTTTTATGTATATGCTGATATGGGTAGGGAAAAGTTATATTGCAGATACAGGACTTTTGGTGGCACATTATTTTATGGATGATAAATTTACAGATAACGAGTTATACAGAGATATTTATATATGGCAATGTTTTTGTGAAGAAAATTGCGAGTATAAATAACAGCAAAAGATGAAGTATTTTGGAGAGGGAGATTAAATGGCAAACTTAAGATTAAAGAAACTGATATTGGAAGTTGTAGATAATCAGTTAAGAGAAAATAATCCGCCTGTAACAAAGGAATCTTATGACAAACTGATCGATGCAGGATATTCTGCGAGAGAGGCGAAAGAAAAAATAGGTGCGATTGTAAAAGAGAAGAAAGTGTATCCAAATGATCTCTGTCCATGTGGCAGTGGAAAAAAATATAAGAAATGCTGTGGAAGAAAAAAGTAAGTGGAGAATATTTCAGCTGGGAAAGGTTTTTTGCGGCAGTTTTAATAGAAGAGACAAAAGACAGTTATATGGCATATACAAAACGAAAAATAAATCCGGCCTATTTAGAAAAAACAATGAGTGGAGCTATTTTAAAACAGATGGGTAAAATTAAGCGAGAAGAAATGATAAATGATAGGAAAATCATATTAAAAGAACTTGGTATTCTTGTCCGACATGGTTCTCCTAAAAATGGACATTGGGAAGTTGCAGATTGTGGGGAAAAGAACAATGAAGATACCGAATGATTTTATAAAAAACAAACTGTTTTTTATCCCCTTTTTTCTTTGCGGTTCAGTTCTCGTGCATAAGCCAGGATCCTGTCTTTTATGTCGTGATTTTGCTGAAGAGTTTCTACCAGAGAATATAACTCCGGAGATTCGGAACGTGAAATAACGATATAATCACAATTCATGACATCTGAAGTTCCATATAAAAAGTCAATATTGCAATGAAAAATCTGAGCAATATAAGATACTGACGGATAAGAGGGTTCGCGTTCTCCTTTTTCATAGCGACCGTAGGTCATGGCGGAAATATTAAGTTGGCGGGCGGCCTCGGCTTTGCTGATATTCATAGATGTTCTTAATTGAATTAAACGGTCAGGACGAAATTTCACTGTGATCACCTCTTGATCATAACCATTAGTTACGATATTGTAAAGTATAAGTGTAACCTATGGTTATTATAAGAATTATGTGCAAATAAAGCAAGAAAAATAAAGAGTATAACAGTTAATCAGGGTAATTGTTTATAGTGATGATTATACAGAAATAAGGAGTGGAAAACAATGAAGAAAATCTTATTTGTTGCAACCGGTGGTACGATTGCATCGAAAAAAACAGAAAATGGTCTGACTCCGCAGATCACGCCGGAAGAATTGATATCTTATATCCCGGAGGTGGAGAAGATTTGTGAGATTACAGCCGTGCAACCCTTTAATCTGGACAGCTCCAATGTAGTGCCGGAAAACTGGAGCATGCTGGTAAAGGTTATACGGGAACATTATGATGCATTTGATGGATTTATCATAGCGCATGGCACCGATACGATGGCCTATACGGCGGCTGCACTTTCCTATATGATTCAGAATTCGCCGAAGCCCATTGTCATCACCGGTGCACAGCGTCCGATCAATCTGGATATTACCGATGCCAAAACAAATCTTTCGGACAGCTTTTACTATGCCTGTGACGATGCTTCCCAGGGGGTACAGATCGTGTTTGACGGAAAGGTGATCGCGGGAACACGAGCAAAAAAAGTGCGGACCAAGAGCTATAACGCGTTTTCCAGTATTGATTTTCCGTATCTGGCTGTGATACAGGATCGCCGGATTCTGCGGTATCTGCCGATGCTGCCATATGAAAAACCGGTACGGTTTTATGAGAAGTTAAGTGATAGTGTTTTCTTATTAAAATTAATCCCTGGTATTCAGCCGGTGCTTCTTCCGGTAATTTTCGAACATTACGATGCGATTATCGTGGAGAGTTTTGGCGTCGGTGGGATTCCGTCCAGTATCAAGGATATGTTTTATGAACTTTGTCAGAAATATTCGGAAAAAATGATCGTCCTGTGCACGCAGGTTGCCCATGAGGGAAGTGATATGACGGTTTATGAAGTTGGACATGAAATGAAAAAACTGTGCAATGTACTGGAGTCTTACGATATGACACCGGAGGCGGTTGCAGCGAAGACCATGTGGCTGCTGGGAAATCGGCCGATGGACCATGAAAGCAGAGAAAAAGCATTTTATAAGCCGGTGAATTATGATACGGTGTGGGGATAAGGGAAAACAGATATAGAGATAATAGGAGAGACAACGGCAGTGACGGATGGAACAAAAAGCAGGAAAAGTGCAGTAGTAAACGCCAGGAAACTATGAAAAGCACCCATCCGGGTGCTTTTTATGTGTGTGCGAGCATGGAATTAATAATTTTTAAGGTTGTCATCTAACAGTTTGTTTTTTTGCAGCCAGAGCATAAATCCTACACAGAGAATCAACTGCAATATAGAGGACATCGGTGTTGCCAGTCCGATATGGAACAGAGAAGTATTCGGCTGGATGCTCATAATGTAAGATACCGGTACTCTGACGCAGAAAGCACCAAGAATCCCCTGTATCATAACAAATCTTGTTCTGCCAATTCCATTATAGAATCCGGTGTAGCAGAAGAAGATAGCAGTGAACAGACAGTCAATGGCATAGGCTTTCAGGTAATCTGCGGCTGCTGCGATTACTTCCGGGTCGGAGGAGAAAATACCTGCCAGGATATCTCCATGGAAGAAGGTAATTGCGAACATTACAATACCGACGGTAAAAGAAACTGCGATGCCATAGTGCAATGCCTTTCTTGCTCTGGTAAGGCGTCCGGCACCATAATTTTGTGCTACGAAAGCAGACATGGACTGCATAAAAGCGGATGATATCAGCATAATAAAAGCACAGATTTTTTGCGCAACGCCAACACCGGCGGAAGCAATCACGCCCATACCATTTACGATTGCCAGAATGATCAGGAAAGAAATACTTACGAGAAGATCCTGCAGGGCAATCGGTGCGCCGAAAGCGGTCATTTTGCGCAGGTAAGTTTTGTGAATCCGGATATTTTCTTTTTTTATTGTAAATGGCAGATCTTTTTTACTGATAAGAATAAAAGATACGATTACACTGACGATCTGTGCAAATACAGTAGCAATAGCGGCACCTGCTGTACCCATACCGAAAACAGCACATAAAAGCAAGTCTCCGGCGACATTGAATACACATGCGATGGCAACTGTGATCAGTGGTGTTCTGGAGTCACCAAGCCCTCGGAAAATACAGCCGATCAGGTTATAAGCGACAATAACAAGCATACCGCCGCCACAGATCCGGATATAATCAACGGTCTTTTGAAAAGCTTCTTCCGGAGCGTTCATGAGACTGCTGACCTGAGGAGCAAAGACTACAAGAATGACTGACATGATCACAGCAATTCCGGCAAATAGCAGAATGGCTGTTCCTACGGTGCGGCCGCCTTCTTCTTTCTTACCACTTCCGATCTGCTGGCCAAGCAGAATCGTTGTTCCCATTGCGAAGCTGCTGACCAGATTTGTCAGTGTGGTCATGATCTGTGAACCGGTAGATACCGCAGAGACATCAGCTGAAGAAGCAAACTTACCAACAATAAGTAAATCTACTGCACCGTACATAGCCTGTAGGAACAGTGCCAGCAATACAGGAACTGCAAACAGAAGTAACGGCTGCATGATTTTTCCTTCGGTAAATGATGTGTTTTTTTCCATGTGCTGTGATTCCTCCTTGTGTAATTGATTTTATTGAAAATTCCGTCGAATCAGGCAGATAACAAAAAAGCTGAATAAGAAAGCGGACATTTCAGCCCGCCATCTTATCCAGCTATTGTTTCTGATCGAACAAATCACCCTCCGATGAACAAAACGATTATATACTACAGATTTTTGAATGTCAATTATGATTTTTATATGATCATCTGATGTTCATAAAATTATCCCCTGCATCTCTGTAAAATTAACTTGGTTGGCTGACTTTCTTTGCACTTTTCCGGTTCAGCCAGAGGAAGAAACCGATGTTCAGGCAGATACCGACTGCTGTGGACACCGGAGCTGCAAGACCGATTTTGGTCAGGCTGGCATCCGGCTGGATACTCATATAATAAGACATGGGGAGTCGGATCAGAAGAGTCTGAATCAGTCCCTGGCACATCACCCAGAGGGTTTTGTCATTTCCGTTAAAATATCCGATCATACTGAACAGCACGGCAGTAAGCAGTGTCTCCGGGGCAAATCCTTTCAGGTAGGCGTAGGCATTCCGGATAACGGAACTTTCGGCAGTAAAGAAACCGGAGAGAACATCGCCCTTTAACAGCACGAGTGCGAAGACAAAACAACCGAAAAACAACCCGACACCGATACCGGTAAACATGGATCGTCTGGCACGCTTCTGATTGCCGGCACCCACGTTCTGAGAAACGAAAGATGCCATGGACTGCATCAGAGAGCTTGGAATCAGCATGGCAAAGTTCACGATCTTACAGGCGACTCCGTAACCGGAGGAAGCTTCGAGCCCCAGACGGTTTACAAAGGCACACAGAGCCAGAAAAGAAAGCTGTGTCAGACACTCCTGCAAAGCCAGAGGAAGCCCGATGGTAAAGAACTTCCCACACTGATTGTTCAGATGGAAATCAGACCTGCAGATCTTAAACGGCAGTTTCTTCTTTATCAGAAGAATAACAGCACACACCACACTGACAGCCTGTGCAAAAACAGTGGCGAGGGCTGCTCCGGCTGCATCCAGATGGAGTCCGGCAACGAGGATCAGATCACCGACGATATTAACGATACAGGCAACGAGAACAAACAGCAGCGGTGACTTACTGTCTCCCAGACCACGGAAGATCGCAGCCATCAGGTTATAGGCAACGATGAAGAAAATACCGCTTCCGCAGATGCGGACATAACTGGTGGTCAGATCCACCGCTTCCGCAGGTGCCTGCATAAGTATGGCGATGGGATGCGCAAAAACAACCATCAGGAAAAATAAAACAATGGAAATTGCCGCAAAAACGATAACCCCGCCGCCGATAACAGAACCGATCCGTTCCGGCTTTTTTTCACCCAGATAGCGGGCGATGAGAATAGTGATTGCAGTAGCAAACTGAATCACGACAAAAGTAACAAGATTTAATACCTGGCTTCCTGTCGAAACCGCGGAAAGTCCGGATGTGGAACCGAATCTTCCCACCACCAGTAAGTCAACGGCTCCATACGCAGCCTGTAACACGAGTGAACCCAGGATCGGAAGCATAAAAAGGGCAAGCTTTTTCAGAATACTGCCCTGTGTAAAATCATTTTTTGCACTTGTCAAGGTCAGGTCTCCTTTCACACATAATCTGATGTACCGCATCAATGGTACGGATCGTACACTTCATATCTTCTTCCGGGATATCTTCCATAAAAGAGGAAAGCATATTGAAAAATTGTTCGTTATAGATGCGGGACAGTTCCTTCCCTGCCTCTGTGATGGAAAGATAGGTAACACGACCGTCTTTTGCGGAAGCAACTTTTTTCAGATATCCTTTTGCCTCCATCGCTTTCACCGTCCGTGTCACACCGGGTCTCGGCAGATCCAGTGCATCGCTGATATCCGATATCTTCGCCCGGGAACCGTGTTTTTCCAGCATCTCAATAATATCCAGATAATGAATATACGCAGGAGCCACCCCCGCCGGCAGAGTCGGAAGCATCCCCCGGACCCGCTGCGCCAGATAACAGGCATCCATCATACGTTTCATAAGTTCAACGTTCATTGTGATACTCCTTTGATAGTTGCTATTGATAATTATCATGGGTAATTATATAGAGATAGAAAAGAAATGTCAAGAAAGAATATGGGAAAATAAGAAAATGGAAATAGACAGGAAATGAAAAAGAACAAAAAATGAGGAGCGACAACACCGTTTGGATATGTCGCTCCCTACAAAATGGAAAACCATTTTCAATACTGAATTCAGTATATACATAAATAAGTAAAAAATCAACAAGTATTTGCAAATTATTATAATGCAAAATAGAACATCAGCTATGAATGAAACCTCAAAAAGAATCATTCCCCTATTGAAATTTTTTCTCATCAGGGCTAAACTAAACTCCTGAAGGACAAAAGAATGGAAAAGAGAAAGAGATATCTGCTGACAGTCCTCTGGCTGGCAGGCATGTTGCTGTCGGTGCGGGGGCTGATGGCATTCGACATCAGCCTTCTGGCTGCGATGCTGGTCGGAGCAGCTGTTTCAGGGGCGCGTCTGGCAGCAGAAAAGAATCCGAAAACAGAAGAATATGTCCGACGTGGTATCTATCTGGGAAGCCTTGTGTGTTTCGCACTCACGGTGTCCATGCTGGCACAGGGAATGTTACTCCTGGTCAATCAGGTGACACAGCTCTGGAATCATCGTTTCGGCACGACTCTCGGGCAGTTTCAGGTGGGAGACAGTGCATGGATAGGATCCGTGCTTATGTGGGGACTTCTGGCAGTACCGCTGGTTTCCTTTGTTGCTGCGCAGATCCGACAGAGAAAGCAGTGGGGTCGGTTCCTGCTTTCCATGCTCGCACTGGCAGCGGGAAGCGTACTGAGCGGCAAAACGATGTGGCTGGGAGTCTGTGTGCTTCTGCTTGCCGTGGTGAAAACCTTCCTATATTATAGTGTACCGGACAGAAAGCCGGGACGATACAATGTGGGCAGTACGGTTCTGGCACTTGTCATCCTTGCGGGAATCTTCGGGCTGACCGGAGGGTATCAGAGAATGGCTGCACTGGAGAACTGGAAACAGGGCGTAAAAGACGGTGTGGAGGAATTCCGTTACGGAAGAGATACCCTTCCGAAAGGAAATCTGAGCAAAGCAGCAGGTCTGCAGCATGGCGAAGAGGAGCGGCTGCAGATCCATATGGATACCCCGCAGGAACTGTATCTTCGTGGATTTGTCGGGGGAACGTATACCGGAACCTCCTGGGAGCCGGTGGATGCGAGTGCCTATCAGGGCGAATACGAGGGTATGCTGCAGTGGCTTGAGACGGAAAATTTTTCGCCGCTGTCTCAGTATGACCGGTATGAAGAACTGACACGGAACAACCAGGAGCAGAGTCTGACAAGAACAGAAGTAACGGTAAAAAATACAGGTACCTACAGAAAGTATATGTATCTGCCAACAACGGTTTCGGAATGGCGGATTCTTTTTGTATCTGCTTCTGGAATTGTAGCGTGCGATTCGTGTGCAGATACGCCGGGACAGAAAGAAATGAAAAACGGAGAAATTGCGGAATATTATGTAAATGCATTCCGTGAACTGGCGGCTGTTGCAGGAGTACGGACAGAGGAAATGACAAGTTCCGAACAGTTTTTTGACGCGATCCGAAAGCATTTTCCGGAGGTTCCGGAGCGCTGGTATCGCCGTTCGATGGAGATCCTCCAGAGAGCAAAGTTCGGAGGGAAAAAACTGGCACCATATGAAATCTACACATTGGATTGTTTCGAGGAAAAGAGCCACAGGATGGTGTATAAAAAGCAGAACGTTGGTGGAAAACTCTGGATCCGCTACGGTCTGTGTGTGGAAAAATAAAAAAGTGTAATGCTTTGCGTTGACAAAGCCGGAATTACTGACTACAATAAAGTCACCGAGAAGTCGCTTCCGATAAAAACTTATCGGAGGTGATTTTGCTTTATAGGGGCAGAAGTGGGAGTACATTTTGCCTGTCTGATAAAAGTGGAGAGTAAGTGAGGGGAGGGAACACTATGGATAATCAGTTACCGGAACTCAAAGTGAATATGTTGGGAAGATTCTCCATAACCTATGGAGATCAGCCAATCACGTTCAAAAGAAACTCGGCAACTAAGGCAGTAAAATTGCTGCAGATCCTGTTGCATTCCAGCCTGACAGAGAATCAGGGAAACGGTGGAATCTCCAGAGCACAGCTGCTGGATGATCTGTTTGGAAGAGAGGAACTGGCAAATGTGGGAAATAACCTGCGTGTCACCGTGTTCCGTCTGCGCAAGATGCTGATCGAGGCAGGGCTGCCGGAGTACGATTATATCGTAAAAGAAAAAGGTGTTTTTTACTGGCGCAGTCCGATGAAAACAGATCTGGATGTGGTGCGTTTCGTGGAACTGATCCGGGAAGGGGAACAGGCGGAAGAGAAAGCGAAGAAGATGGAACTGTGGGAGCAGGCGTGCCGTCTGTATAAGGGAGAACTTCTTCCGATGCAGTCCGGCGAAGACTGGGTGATTATGAACAGTGTCCATTACAAAGAAAAATATTCGAAAGCCCTCCGCAGTCTGTGTGAATATAAGAAAGAACAACAGGAATACGATACGATTCTGGAACTGACGGATACGGCGATGGAGATTTATCCGTTTGACGAGTGGCAGTCCGTAAAGATTGATGCACTGATGGGAATGAACCGTTATAAAGAAGCGTATCAGCTGTATGACGCTACATCCAGGATGTTCTTTGAAGAGTTGGGAATCACACCTTCGGAGCGGATGATGAACCAGTTCCAGGAGATGAGCGAACGGATGGGAAGAACGTACCATGCGGCAGGGGAGATCAAAGAAGATCTGAAAGAACCGGAGTATGAGGATGGCGCTTTTTACTGCAGCCTTCCGAGTTTCCGTGACAATTACCGTCTGGTGCGCAGACTGATCGAACGAAACGGACAGTCCGCATTTTTAATGGTATGTTCGCTGACAGACGGCAACGGGCATCCGATGGAAAACCGGGAAAAACTGGATGTGATGTCCATGGAACTTCACCGGGCGGTAAAAGGAAGCCTTCGCCGCGGAGATTCCTTTTCCAAATACAGTCCGTCACAGTTTCTGATTCTTCTGGTGGGAGTCAATCAGGAAAACTGTGATATGATTTTCCGCAGGATCGCCGGTCGTTTTACCGACAGACACGGATCCTGGAACCGATACCTGGAATACTATGTTTCTTCCATCGCAGAGGTGGAAAACCCTAATGCAAGATTAAGTTTTCAGAAAAATGAATTTCACTGGAAATAACTACCTAGGAACAGGAGTGTGAAACATGAGTCAATATTGGAATGGAGAAATACTGGCAGCGCCAAACCTCATTACCGTGTGCGTGGACGAGAGTAGGGCCAGCGAGATATCCGGTCGACTATATCACTGTTATTCCCGGGAACCACAGTCCTTTGAAAATATCGTACAGCTGATCCGATATATGGAAGAGTTTTATGACAGCATCCGTTTTCCGGAGTCCTCCGTGGTTCTTCGTGAGTTCCGATCGGAAAAACAGAAAATCAGAGAAAAACAGGAAAAAAGTATGGAGTACCGTCAGCTGATGGAGCAGAGCGGCACCTGTGCAACGTTTCATATCTATGTAAAATACCGCCAGAGCGCTACCTGGCAGGGAATTCTGGCATGGAAAGAAGGAAAGCGGGAGATGGAATTTCGCAGTGTGCTGGAACTGATCATAGAGATGGATGCGATACTGGGAAGAAAATAAAAGACAGAAGAGAACTATCGTTTGAGAAGGCGGTAGTTCTTTTTTTTACGCGGGCAACGAGTCAAAGTCCGTGCTTGCACGAGATCTTGACGATTGCAGCGATAATCAAAATTGATCCACTGGATCAATTTTGATTGTCCCAAGGAGATAAATTTTCAGAAAAAGCAGCCATAAATCCAAAAACATAACATATAGATAGAAGAAATGAGGAAAAATCCGCTATTTTCGATAATAGTTTGGATGAAACGTTACAAAAATAAGAAAAAATAAAAAAAAGTAAAAGATAATAATGAGTGTAATGCTTTTCGTAACGGTGCGTTTTATATAATACTACTATAGAGAACGGGATCATATAAGGAGGTGGAACAGCTGTGAGCGATTCTACGAAGAAAACGGAAACCTTTATCTTAAACATTTATGACAGGCAGAATGCTACCTGGCAGGGTTCAGTGACCTGGGTAGATAAAAAAGAAAAGCAGCAGTTCCGCAGTGCTTTGGAATTATTAAAACTGATTGAGAGTGCTTTGGATGAAGAGGAAGGAGGAAGCCATGAAAAGTAAAGGAAAGAAAAGACTGCTGGCATTAGTGCTTTGCATGGTCGTTGCCATAAGCAACAGCAGCTTCATATTCGCATCCGAGACCGGACAGACCGAATACCCACAGGAAGCGGAAGTACAGACTCAGGACGAAGCCGTTGCCAATGACATGGACGTGGCTGCCTACGCAGCAGATGAAGGCCAGGCAGTAGCCGAGGAGCAAACTGCACCGGTGGAGCAAGTCCCCGCAGAACCGGTCGCAGAACCGGAAACAACCGTCGCAGCTCCGGCAGAACAGCCGACAGCGGAAACACCTGCAGCAGAACAGCCGACAACAGAAGCACCGGCAGCAGAGACACCTGCAGCCCAAGAACCTGCAACTGTTTCAGAAGGGACAACAACAACTTCTGAAAATACGAATGCAGCAGTTGGGGAAGCGCAGACTCCGCAGGGAGAAGAAAACGGTGAAACCGTAACTTATAATCAGAAGATGGATCTGAAGCAGGACTTCACAGACGAGCTTGGAAATGTAATTGCAACAGTAAGTGCAGAAATTCCGGAGGGAGCTTTTCAGGTAGGAGAAAGTTCCCAGATCACAATGGAAGTCAACACACTGACAGATGCTGAAAAAGCTCAGCTGGAAAATCTGATGAAAGAAAAGATTCCGGCTGAAAAAGAACTTGGTCAGTATGTAGCATACAACATCAGATTCAAAGTAGACGGGACAGAAACAGAATCTCTGCAGCCGATCAAGATCACCATGACAGGTGACAAAACACAGATCGATGATGTGGAGAACGCAACAGTCTTCTATCTGGATCCGGCAAACCCGACAGTGGCCGGAGATAAAGAAGAACTGGAAGAGATTGTTCAGAGAGCAGCACTGGTAAAACAACTTCAGGAAGCTGGTCAGAGTATTGAAAATATTGATGAAGACTATGATCTGTCAGATATTGAATTGAATGAAGACGGAACTGCTTCCAAGATTCAGATGGAAGGAAGACAATCTACAATCTATGGATGCTATGTAGAAAATACACCGGAACAGGAAGATCCTGGAGAGGATAGGGTGGATGATTCAACAGTTCAGGATCCGTCAGAAGAGACTCCTGATCCAACAACCTACGCAGCAGATACGACAAATAACTCGGTGACCCTGACTGATGATAACGGTAAACTGACGGCATCCTATACAGCAGACAATACCGAAGAGTATGGTTATGTGTGGTACAGAAGCATTAATGGTGGTGCATTCGAAGCACAGGAACCGACTACATACACAAGCAGTGCTGGAAAAAGACTTGGTTCCGATATCAAAGCTGACGGAACAGAACTTTATATCGCATTGAATGGGGGAGCTCTAGGATACACAGAAAACAATGTGACGAATACAAGCGTACAATATAAAGTTGCAGTTTTCAATAAGAGTGATATCGAGAACAGTGGTCTGCCAAAGAACGGAACTACTGCGATAGCAGAAAGCAGAACCTACAGTGTTACTTCTTATTATGAGGTGCGAAACGGTGGATTCGAAACTCCGAATGTTCGGGATAAATACAAAGACTATAATCATTACCAGTATTCAAATGCAGATTATGCTTCAAGCGGTGGCGTATGGCAGACAACTGGAATTGGAACCGGAGGCAAGGCTGGTTGTGATATTGAAATTATCAATACCAAAGATGATTCTTATAAGAGTCCATACAGTTGGTACGGTTCGGACGGAGCAGCCGAGGGAAATCAGTTTGCAGAACTAAACTGTGAAGCAGCAGGTGCATTATATCAGGATATTCTGACAACACCAGGTGAGACATTAAACTATCAGCTGTCCCATCGTGCCAGAGGATCTAGGGTTGATAACACATCGGAATATGATACGATGTACGTTTTGATCATGTCTACGGCATTGGCAAAACAGTATGATGTAACAACAGAAGCAAAAGCACAGGATATTGTTAATCATCCGGAAAACTATTCCGGTGCGACAGTTGTAAGTTACAGAGATGACGATCAGAAGTGGACCACTCACCAGGGTGTGTATAATGTACCGGAAGGTTCAGAACAGTACTCCACCAGATTTTTCTTTGTAGCAGGTACAACAGCATCTGGAAACAAAACGGTTGGAAACTTCCTGGATAATATCAAGTTGACAAGAGATAGACTGACACCGGTAGAAGGCACAGCGACCGTCACACTGACAAAAACAATCACAGGTTTAACGTATACAAATGCCCGTGCATTGGCAAACAAACTGACATTTACGGTTGGATCTCATACGCTTGGCTATAGTGATCTGTCATGGAGCTGGTCTGGTGATGCGGATTCTGTAGGAACTTATATCGGAACCTATGTATTGTCGATACCACAAAGTGAGTTCGATACTTTGAATGTCAGCGAACAGGCAACAGACGGTAATCTGGATGTGGATGGATATACAAGAAATACTTCCTTATTTATCGACGGAACAAACAGCGATCAGGAAACACAGGGAAGTATCACTGTAGGAAATAAAGATGCTCGTTCCGTTGAATTTAAAAACAATTACGTGGTAAACGACGGCGGCACAACGGATGATCCGGAAACAAATATATACCATGAAAAATACATCAAACGGAATAGTGATGGAACATATGATATTACGTTAGATGTATCCGGAACCGTAGGAACAGAGACCAAAAAAGCAAATGTAGATGTTGTTTTGATTGTTGATACCTCCGGAAGTATGGGGGACAAAGTAACTATAAACAATCAGAAGAAAACAAAATTGGAAGTTACTCAGAAAGCAATCGAAGGACTGGTTAATACATTCAATAGTAATAATACTGTAGATGTTCGTTATAAACTGGTAACATTTGCAAAAAAGGCAAATCTGAAAACTAAAAACTGGGTTAATGGAAATAAGTTGGTGGATTATGTTGACTCCTTGTCGGCAGATGGTGGAACCAATTATGATAAAGGACTATCGTTGGGAGCAGATGCGATTAGTACAAGTAGCAGTACACAAGCCCGACCAAATCCACAGAAAATTGTAATTTTCTTAACGGATGGTGAACCAACGTATTATGGTGATGGACCATCGGGAGGCGGAAGTTATACAGATACCACAACATATAATAATGCGTTATCATCAGCAGCCAAAGTTTCTTGTGATAAGTTTTATGCGATTGGCATAGGTTTGCCTGATAATGTAGATATATATACATATGATTGGTATGGATACCCGGAGAAAGATAGAACAACAACTGGAATACAGATTTTAACTGATGTGGCAAGTAAAACAACAGCATCTACAAAAGAGTCAAGTAATCTGACAAACGTAGCAGACTTGGGAAATAAATTCCAGAGTATAGTCGGAGAGGTATTGACATATGAATGTGAAAATGTAGTAATCACCGATACTTTAAGCCAATATGTAGATCCAACAGATGCGAGCCAACTGGTAATTAAAGAAGCTGTAAAAAATGCAGATGGAACGTTTACTCCGACTGGTACGACTCAGAAAGTTAGTTTAAGTCAAGGCGGCACCGTTACATTCGCAAATGGAAAAAAAGCAGTGGCAAGATATGATGCAACTACGAAAACTGCGACACTGACATTTGCACCTAATCATAAGTTGGAAAAAGATCATTACTATTATCTGACAATCACTAACGTCGTACCAAATGAAGCAGCATTCCAGGAATACCAGACAGGAAACAGTTATAACGCAGTGGGAGATACTCCTTCCGATGCAAGCGATGATGGTTATCAGGCGGTCAGCACAGGAACTTCTTCTGGAAAGAAAGGATTTAAGTCCAATGCTTCTGCAAGTATAAGCTATACGTATAAAGACGTTAACCATACGGAATCTTATAATGATCCGGTTGTTCAGGTCGAAAAAATCACGGTCGAAAAGAAATGGGTTGGCATGGATGCCAGCAATATTAAAAAACAGGTAGTGCTTGTACAGCTGATTGACAAAAATGGCGATCCGGTTGAAGACAAAGTGTTAAAACTGAGCAGCCAGAATAATTTTCAGGGCTCTTTCATAGTAGAAGAAACCGATAATTATGGTGGCGTTCGAGAATTGAAACCGGATAAAAAGGGTTCCATTACATACGAAAACAAGAAATACTCGATGATTCAGGATAATGGAAGCACTACTATCGATGATAATACCTACAAGGTAACCTACTCAAAAGATTCCAAGGATGCCAATAAGCAGATCATTACCAACACAAAGAATTCTGAAAAAATTAAAATCATTAAAACCGGAACCAACACAGAGTTGAAACTGGAAGGTGCAGAATTCACGTTAAAAGACAGCGAAGGTAATCCGGTGAAACTTGGATCTAATACAACTGGTACGTATATCTCTGATGAAGAAGGTCTTGTACTGGAAGAACCATTAGAACATGGTACTTACACACTGACAGAAGTAAAAGCTCCGGACGGCTATGTAGTATTACCGGGAGTGATTACGATTAATGTTTTAGCTGAAGGTGATACAAGAGTAACAGTATCCGGACCGTCGGAGGATATCGCATCCTGTGAGAAGAAAGAAGATGTGTATGTAATCACTGTAAAAAATGAAGTGTTATACAACCTTCCATCCACCGGTCACACCGGAATCTTCCAAATCATGATGAGTGGAATGCTGCTAATCTTTGCAGGCGTTCTGATCATATTTAAATTAAGAGACAAGGAGGTGCTGAAAAAATAAGGAAACTTAATATTTCAGTGGCCTCCGAGCCACAACAATGATTTCCAGTGCAAATAAAAGGAGAAAAGGCACTGAAAATAAAAGAGAGGAAATAAAAAAGAAAAGGAGAAAATCATATGAGTAAAGTGAAAAGAATCTTATCAGTGATTATGGCGATGGTAATGGTACTGGCTATGAGCGTACCGACATTCGCAGCAACAACACCGACAGCAAATGATACAGCAAAAGGAACCGTACAGAATGTAGAAAAAGCAGCAACCGTAACCGCATACCAGATCACAAAAGCACAGTATGACGGTGGATTTATCGGATATGTGAAAACCGATAATAAGCTTGCGATCGCAGATGTTCTGGCTCCGACTTCCGATGAAGTAACCGCAATTGCAAAACAGATTGCAAGCGGTGCTGTAACTCTTACAAGCAAAACCATGACAGGCGCAGCAGTTGCAGATGATGTAAAATACACAGATTTCACAGCTGACCTGAATGCAGGTTACTGGCTGGTAATCGTATCCGGTACGGTTGACGAAGTATATAACCCAATGTTAGTTGGTGTATACTATTCCGCAAACGGAAGCGACAACACCATGACATCCAACCCGGTCAATGCAGATTCCAACTGGACTCTGGAAACCAGCAATGCATATGCAAAATCCACCACTCCTTCTATTAAAAAAGAGATCGTAGGTGGTGAAACCGCAAAAGGAAACGATGTGGCAATTGGCGATACAGTTAATTTCAAAATCACAACTGCTATTCCTTCCTACAGCAAACAGTATAATACCGTAACCGTAGCCATTTCCGATACCATGAGTGCTGGTCTGACATTAGACAAAAACAGCATCAAGATCAACGGTGCAGATATTTCCGCTGATATGATCGAGAAGGTGGAGACAACCGATCACGGATTTACTCTTACAGTTAAGAGTGATTATGCAAAAGCAAATGGCGGCGTGGAACTGGTAGTAACCTATTCCGCAACTGTAAATGATCAGGCAACGGTAAACTTTGATCCGAATACCAACAAAGCAACATTATCCTACACCACCAACCCGAAGGGTGATGTAAAAACCACAGACAGCAAAACTTATACTTATACCTTCAGCATCGGTGCAGCTTTAAGCGCAGCTACTCAGGGATACACAGAAAAAGTAAACCAGATCATCAAAGTAGATGAAAAAGGTAATGTGATCAGTAAAGTAGAAGAAAAGAGCCAGGAACCGGATGAAAAAGTAGTAGAAGTATTAAAAGGTGCAACCTTTACATTGACCAATACCAAGACCGCAAAAGTTTATACAGCAGAATCCGGTGAAGATGGTGGACTTACCTTTAACGGACTGGATCAAGGAACCTACACCTTAGTAGAGACAGCAGCTCCGGAAGGATTTACCATTGACAAAACAGAACATACCGTTGTGATCGCAGCAACTTACAACGAAGACGGTACGCTGAATACTTATACCATTACAATCGATGGAAAGAATACTTCCACCTATACCGCTACTTATGACAAAGAAGGAAAAGTTACAACAATTGCAACCACTACAACAGTTACAGAAATTAAAAATACGAAACTGAGTGCACTGCCATCTACCGGTGGTATCGGTACAACAATCTTCACCATCGGCGGTTGCGCAATCATGATCGTAGCAGCTGGTCTGTTCTTCGCAACAAGAAGAAAAACTCAGAAATAATAAGGAAGCCCGTACACTCGTTGGAGATAACGGAAGAACCCATGAAAACGGGGCGGCTCGCCCGCCCCGTTTTTGATAAAAAGGATAAAAGAACAAAGAACTGACACTTGAGTATACAACAGTAAGGAGAGCCCGGATGAAGAAAAAAATGTCAATTATCATAGCAGGAATTTTATTTTTAGCCGGTTTGTCCTTGTTGCTGTATCCGCTGGTGGCAAATCAGTGGAATACTTACCGGCAGAGCCGTCTGATCTCAGAGTATGAAACGACAGTCAGCACGGAGAACAGTGAGGGAGCCATTGATTATGAGAAAGAATGGGAGAAAGCAAATGCATATAATGCATCACTTCTTCCGAGTATTCTTCCTGATTCCTTCGCAATCGCAGCAGCATCAGATGAGCCAGGAGACGAATATATGTCCTGTCTGAACATCCTGAATGACGGAATGATGGGATATGTGGAAGTACCGAAAATCAACATTAAGATTCCGATTTTCCATACCACTTCCGAGGAAGTCCTGAACAAAGGCGCAGGACATCTGGAAGGAAGTTCTCTTCCGGTAGGCGGGGAAAATACCCACGCAGTAATCTCTGCACACAGAGGTCTTCCCAGTGCAAGCCTGTTTACGGATCTGGATCAGTTAGAAAAAGGAGATCATTTCCTGATTTCCGTATTGGATCAGAAACTCTGTTACGAAGTGGATCAGATCCGCACCGTAGAACCGGAAGATACCGGAGATCTGGCGGTGGAGCCGGGAGAAGATCTCGTGACACTGCTTACCTGTACACCTTACGGAGTAAATACTCAGAGACTTCTGGTAAGAGGACACCGGGTACCGTATGAAGAAGAGGTTGTGGAAAAAGAAGAAAAGGAATCACCGATGAGTCTGTATACCAACTATCTGCTCTGGGTAGTGATCGGACTTGCGGTAACAGCAGTATTGATCTTTGGCTTATGGAAATATGATAAACACTACAAAAGAAAAAGGAAAGAAAAACAGGAACAGGTTTCCGAACGGAAAGAGGAATAAAGATGAAAAGAAAATTATCAGGAATTCTCTTCGGGCTGCTGTTTCTGACAGGATTTGGAATCCTTGTTTATCCGACCGTATCCAACCAGTGGAATACTTACCGGCAGAGCCGCCTGATCAGCGACTACGAGAAAGTGGTAAGTGATATGAAACCGGAGGATTATACAGAAGAATGGGAGGCAGCAAGAGAATTCGACAGTACCTTGGTTCAGAATAATATTTACGGGGATGTGTTTGGCAGTGACGATACACAGATAGAAGATACCGATTACTGGAAAGTGCTGAATGTGGCAGAAGACGGAGTCATGGGTTATCTCTCTATCCCGAAAATCAATGTCAGACTTGCCATATATCATGGAACTGCGGAAGATGTTTTACAGACGGGAATCGGTCATATGAATGGCACATCGCTTCCCATCGGCGGTGAGAGTACCCACAGTGTACTGGCAGCCCACAGAGGTCTTCCGGCAGCCCGGTTATTTACCGATATCGATCAGATGCAGCAGGGAGATATGTTTTACATCCATGTGCTGGATGAGACACTTGCCTATCAGGTGGATCAGATTCTCGATATGGTAGAAAAGGATGATCATGAGACACTCGAGGACGCATTGCAGATTCAGGAAGGAAAAGATCAGGTAACATTGTTTACCTGCACACCGTACGGTGTCAATTCCCACCGGCTTCTGGTCCGTGGAACGAGAGTTCCGTATAACGGGGAAGAAGAAACAGAAAATACGCCGGTTGACAGCATGTTGCGTGCTATTCAGAATTATTATATGTTATACTTAATCTTAGGATTGGCAGTTACACTGCTTGTGATACTGATCATGAAGTTCCTGTTTGACCGGAAGAACAAAAAACATTCCGGTAAGACGGATGATATGTCGAAGGAGGGATAGAGGTGACTATGAAAAAGAGAATAAGAACCGCAGGGGCGCTGACCCTTGCAGCAATCACTGTTTTATCAGCAGCCGGTTTATCCAGTGTATACGGTGCTCTGGGAGTGGATACCGAACAGAAGTGTTCACTTACCTTTACACTGGACGGCACAGAATTTGCTGAACTGAATGAGGTGGAGATTCCGGTCGATGTATATCAGATCGCGGATATCACAGAGGAAGCACAGTACACGGCACACACCGGTTATGAAGGACTTGGGCTGGATCAGATCAGCAGCACAACCACCGCAGAAGCGTGGATACAGATGGCAGAAGATGCCATGAAGATCGTGGAAGATACCAAAGCGGAACCGACAGCTGTGACAACGGTGGAAAAGAAAGCCGGAGAAAGCACAGCGACAGGAAAAATCGAAAATCTGAAAACAGGAATGTATCTGGTAGCAGCAGAGACGGTACAGACCAGTGAATACACCTACGATTTTTCCCCATATCTGGTATCGCTGCCGAACAACTATTATTCCGGCGAACATCCGGATGACACCTGGGTCTACGATGTGACAACAGGCATGAAACCACAGCAGACACAGCGGTACGGCGATCTGGAGATCGTAAAAGACCTGACCGCTTATAATACTTCTCTCCAGGATGCACTGTTTGTCTTCCAGGTAGAGGGAACAAGAAACGGTGAAAATGTTTACAGTGATGTGGTTACAATCAAATTTAATGAGGCAGGAAAGAAAACAACACTGGTAAAACACCTTCCGGCAGGAACGGAAGTGACAGTAACAGAAATCTATGCAGGCGGAAGCTACAAAAATACATCCGGTGACACCCAGACAGCAACGATCATTGCCGAGGGAGAAGACAACAGTCCGGTAAGCGTAAGCTTTACCAATACATATGATGGTCGCCTGGTTCCGGGAACCGGTATCGTAAACCATTTTGAAAATAAAGATGGCGAGTGGAGCTGGGAACAGCAGGACGATAACACCGTCAGTGCAAATTAGGGAAAGGGGTGCAGGATATGAGAAAAATAAATAAAAAAAGTCTTTGCCTTGCAGCCGCAGCTCTGACACTGACAGCTGGGATCAGCGCAGGAACAGCGATGGCGTATTTCACCACTTATACGGAAGCCTCCGGAGGGGTAACGCTGAACATGGGATTCAGTGAGACGATACCGAAAGAAGATTTCAGCAACTGGACGAAACATGTATCGGTGGAAAATACCGGTGATTATGACTGTTATGTCCGTGTGAAAGCACTGGCAGGAAGCAAATATCAGGATGGATTGCAGTACAGCGATTCCGATGGAAAATGGACACCGGGAGAGGACGGATACTATTATTACAGCGATCCGATCGCACCGGGAGAAAGCACATCGGTCCTGGATATCCGGATCGACAGCAAAGAGTCGGATGCCAGCTTCAATGTAGTAGTTGTTCAGGAATCCACAAAAGTCCTGTACAATGAAAACAACGAACCGTATGCAGACTGGACACAGATCGCAGATACCAGCGAGACAACCGGAGAATAGGAGGGTGAGAGATGAGTAAGAAAAAGAAAATGCCCCTTGGGGGACTGACTGTGGCTCTTCTTTCCGCTTCTGTTGTATTACTGGCAGGAAGTACGGTGGGAAGTGCCAGAGCGGCATTGACCTATTACAGTGAGAACTATGGCGCACAGGTAGAGGTTTCCAATATCGGTGTCAGCCTGGTGGAAAATGACAAGGTGATCAGCAAGAGAGATTATGCATCCAACGGAAAATGGGATGAGGCAACAGGTGATCTGCTGACAGGTCTGAAAGAAGAAAAGATCGTACCGGGAAAACAGTACGAGGAAGCGATCAAGGTGACAAACAGTGGTTCCATCGACAGTTATGTCCGTGTGATCCTGAAGAAGAGCTGGACGAATAAAGAGGGTGTGAAAGATACCACTCTTTCCCCGGACCTGATCGATCTGAATCTGAAAGAGGGAAGTGGCTGGGTGATCGATAAGAATGCATCTACAAAAGAGAGAACCATTCTTTATTACACCGGTATTCTTCCGGCAGGTAAAAGCACACCGGCACTCAGTGATACGCTGACCATCGATGGCAGCATCGCTACCAAGGTAAAACAGGATGTCACAGAAAAAGACGGTTATAAAACCATCACCACAACCTATGCCTATGATGGTTATAATTTCCAGCTTGAAGCCGAAGCAGATGCAGTACAGACGCACAACGCACAGGATGCCATCAAGAGTGCCTGGGGTGTGAATGTAGACGTAGACGGCAATGGCAATATCAGCTTACGATAGGAGGGTGCAGAATATGAAAAAGAGAATTTTGTGCCTTGCCATGGCAGCGGTCATGGCCGTAGGCATACATACAACAGCATTTGCAGAGACACTGCAGGGAGGTTCTGACTGGAAGGTAGAATTCAACGGTTCCAAGATGAGCAGTAATTTTACTTCCGCAGACATGAAGAAAGATATCTTCCAGTTACAGCCGGGAGATACCATGGAACTTCAGGTAGGACTGAAGAACACCAGCGAGAAAGATGCAGACTGGTATATGACCAATGAAGTATTAAAATCTCTGGAAGACAGCCAGAGCATCGCAGAGGGCGGCGCATATGGTTACAAGCTGACTTATGTGGGACCGGACAAGAAGGAAACCGTATTATATGACAGCGAAACCGTAGGTGGCGAGGATGCCAAGAAGGGTGAAGGTCTTCACCAGGCCACCGATGCACTGAATCAGTATCTGTATCTGGATCGTCTCTCCAAGGGAGATGTAGCTTCTGTGCATCTGACAGTAAAGCTGGACGGTGAGACACAGGGAAATGATTATCAGGATACACTGGCAAGCCTTCAGATGAGCTTCGCAGCCGATCCGGTGACGGTGACAACCGTGACGAAGAAGGGCGAAGACAAAGTTGTCAACAAGACAGTAACCAGGACGGTTACAGCACCTTCAAAGAATGTTGTCAGATCCCCAAAGACCGGTGATACCACACAGATTCTTGCTGTATGTGCAGTAGCGCTGGCAAGTGGTGTGATTCTTCTGATTCTGGCAGTGATACTGATCAAGAAGCGAAAAGAGGAGAAAGGAGAGGGTCAGCGATGAAAAAAATGTATAAGATAGCCACATATCTTCTGGCCTTTTGTTTTCTGCTTGGATCGATTCCTGTGAGTGTTAAGGCGGAGGATTATAAGTATCAGGTAACGATTTTCAGCGGTAAGCAGGGAGCTTTTTCCGGAACTGCCGGACTGGTAGTAAAGGGAGCAGATTATAGCGTTTCCAATACTGCAGATGCTATCGTGATCAAGAATCTGAATCCAGGAGATACCGTAAGTTTTGAAGCAAGATCCGGTGCAGTAGCGCTGGATAAGGACAGTAAGTATTATGTGCAGGGCATCCGTATCAGTGGACGTGATAATAATGCCGCAGTAGAGAATTCTTCTTTTGAAGTGACCGGAGACCAGGAATACGTAGTAGCATACGGAATCAAAGGCAATCAGGTAGCCTACACCATCAATTATCAGGATGCCAACGGCAACAAGCTGGCAGACAGCCAGACCTTCTATGGCAATGTAGGTGATAAACCAGTGGTTGCATATACCTATATCGACGGATACACACCAGAATACAGAAACCTGACCAAAACCTTATCTGCCAATGCAGCAGAGAATGTATTTACCTTCAATTATTTGCCATATGAGACCGTAACCGTGACCACACCGGGACAGACCATCACCAACACCACCGGGCAGACAGTTACCGTACCGGGAGGTACAACAACTACAACAGGTGGTACTGCCGGTGGAACTACAGGTACAACCAGTAGCACAGGAACCAATGCCAATGGCGGTAACGCAGCAGGCACAACCACCGGAAACGGTGATGCGCAGGGCACAGATGCCACAGGCGGAACCGGCAATGGTGGACCTGGCAATGGAACGGATGATCAGGCAACAGCAGGCACAGATAATGCCGGAACCAATCAGGATGCACAGGGTAACGAAGACACCACCACCATCGGTGATGAAGAGACACCAAAAGCAGACCAGGATCTGAAAGATCTGGACGATGAGGATGTACCGAAAAGTGACAAAGACCTGGATGGCAACAAGAAAGTAAAGAAGAGCCTTCCTCTGGTAGCCGGCGTTGGTATCGGCGTAGCAGCACTTGCAGCACTGGCAGCAGCTATCGTGATCGTCAGAAAACGTGTACACAGATAATCAGACAGTGGAAAGAACAGTGAAACTGCTGTATGGAGTAAAACAAAACTCCATACGGCAGTTTTTTTATTACACGGAGTGAACAGTAACGCGAAGGGTATTTTGTATACAATAACATATAAAGAAGACTTGCTTTCTTTTGCGTAATGTATTAGAATATGCATGTATATTTCGCGGAAGGAACGAAAATCATATTTTCCGTGAAAGTGTAAGATAAGTCAGGAAAGCGGTTGTCTCAGGAGGATGCAGACCCAAATATGCAAACATGTGGAACGTGTATGAAGAACAAAAAATTAAAGAAACAACAGGTTTTGTATGTAAAAATGTTCGGTGATTTTTCCCTGGAATATCAGGGGATATCTTTGATCGCAAAGAAGAAAAAAGAGACACAGTTTGCACGGGTGTTGCAGTTGATTTTCCATAGCGGAGAAAATGGGATCAGCCGGGAACATCTGGAGAAGGTTTTGTTTGGTGAACGGACATTGGACGATGCGAATCATGCGATCCACAGTCTGATCTATAATATCAGAAAGAAACTGGAACAGACAGGTCTTCCGAAAGGAAAATATATTATTTCCAGAAGAGGAAGATTTTACTGGAACAAAGAGATTCCGTTTGAAGAGGATGCGCAGGTGTTTGAAGAGTATTGCAGCAGAGCACGCAGGGCAGGGGACTGGGAGGAACAGCTTGAGCTGTGCTGGAAGGCTGTTTTGATGTATAAAGGTGCCTTTCTTAAGGGTTCCGCGCAGGAAGGCTGGGTAAAAGCGGAACGGGAGCGTTATCAAACCATGTTCCGGAAGCTGGTGAAATATATGGCGGAACTTCTGCGGACAAAGAAGGCGTATATCCAGCTGGAGAAGCTGGGTTGGCATGTATCGAAAGCAGCGCCATATGAGGAAGGGGAACTGCTGGTGCTCGAGGCACTGACCGGTATGGGAAGAACGGAACAGGTAGAGATTCTGTATGGGGAAACCATGGAAAAGTATCGTCAGGTCTATATGGAAGAAGAACTGGTCAAATTAAAGGATTTCCGGAGAAAAATGCAAGAACAGCTTGACCATCCGTATGATATACTGGATAATATACAGGAGAATATGACGGAACGACTGGAAAAGGTGAAGGAGCCGTATCAGTGTAACTGGGTGGTGTTCCGGGAGATTTATCATATGGTTGCACGTATGATAGAGCGAAGCGGACAACAGGTGCAGCTGATGTTATGTACTTTAACGGATATGGAGGAACATCCCATCAGATCCGATGAATGTGCAGAGGTACTGTCACGGTATATATGGGAAAGTATCTGCAGAAGTATTCGTGCGGGGGACGTAGTTACCCGTTACGGGAGGGGACAATATCTGGTACTTCTGATCAATACAAAACCGGAGGATTGTCAGGAGATCCAGAAACGCATCGATGCACAGTTCCGAAAGAAAAATACCGTGTATGAGATCCGGTACAACGTGAAGTCTGTCAGAAGTCTGAATAATGCAAAGGATGATCAGAACCTGTCATAAGGTGATTTTCGGGCAGGTATCGGTTCTGGTACAGGATATGGGAAAAAAGAAGAAAGAAAAAAGAGGGGCACTGGCAGGATGTGCCCGAATCTGTAAGATATTCGGAACGGTCTGTCTGGTGGCGGTGATTCTTGTATGTCTGCCATTAACTCTTCCGCGGGTCTTCGGGTATGAGATCTATACAGTCATCAGTGGAAGTATGGAGCCGGCGATACCGGTGGGAAGTCTGGTTTATGTACAGCCGGGAGCACCGGAGGATGCCGGGACAGATGATGTGATCGCATTCTACAGTTCTATGGATACGGGAGCGATCATCACACACCGGGTTATCAAAAATGATATTGTAACCGGTCAGATCCACACCAAGGGTGATGCAAATGAAAAAGAAGATCTGTATCCGGTGGGTTATGATTATTATATCGGAAAGGTAGTATATTCTGTTCCGGTGCTGGGACGGGTGCTTGCATTTTTTGTGACTTTCCATGGTAAGATTGCAGCGGGAAGTCTGATCGGACTCGCGATTCTGTTACAGATCATCGGAGGAGTGCTGGACTCGGCGGATGAGAAGAAACAGGCAAAAATATCGCAGAAATAGCTTTGCTATGCCGGCAGAAAATAGTATAATAACAGTAGCTGTGAAAAATGAGGCAGTTACTGAAAAAAGAAGGTAACAGGGGCAGCAGCTTGCGGTTACCTTCTGTGTTATAGAAAGAAGGACAGATGCGATGGGATTTAAAAAAGTGGATGTGAAAACACTGGAGATGAAACCTTTTGAGAAGATCGGTTCCGAATGGATGCTGATCTCCGCAGCAAAAGACGGCAAAGCCAATACAATGACCGCTTCCTGGGGCGGCATCGGCGTTCTGTGGGGTAAGAATGTGGCAACAGTATATATCCGCCCACAGCGTCACACCAAAGAGTTCGTAGATGCAGGTGATACATTTACCATCAGCTTCTTCGGTGGCGGGCACATGAAAGAGCTGGGTTACCTCGGCAAAGTCTCCGGCAAAGATGTCCCGGACAAGATCGAACAGTCCGGCTTGCATCTGACAGAAGTGGATGGTCAGCCGGGATTCGAAGAGGCTACACAGGTGCTGGTATGCAGAAAGCTTTACCAGGATGACATCAAACCGGAAAACTTCTATGAACCGGAAGAAGATGAAAGATGGTATCCGGAAAAAGATTATCATACCATGTACATCGCTGAGATCCGGGAGTGCTGGGTGAGAGAGTAAAGCAGAAAGTACAAAAGAAGAGTCGGAATCCGGGAAGGTAAGACCGGTTTCCGGCTTTTTTGCATGACAGGCGAGGCAGGATTGGGTGTTTCTGGTTGCAGAAGTAAGGAAAAGAGACATATAATAGATGTTGCAGGAAAGGTTTACATGCAGAAAAAGGAGACAATCGTATGCTGAATATTTTTTATGGTGATATGAAAGAAGCTGTGTATAATACGGCAGCTTATTTTAAATATGATTACGAGGACAGCTGGATCATAGATCCGTTTGTGAAAGAAATGGTTCAGGATGTCGATCGGTCGACGGTCTTAGACAGTGGAGTCATCGACAGTCCGGTCCTTGGGAAGATACCACCAACCGGGCTATCCGGTGGAGTGAAAACATTGATTCTTGTTAAATTTGAAAAAGATAAGATTTTTAATGCTTCGACATGCGGTGACAATTGCGCAAAATGGTTGTTGAAAATTGCTGCATCGCAGGATCGCACAATTAATCTGCATCATTTGATGGAATTTGGGGAAGAACCATTTCAGATCCGTATTCTGAATACGGATCAGGTGGTGTGTTCCATGAGAGAACTGATATCGATAGCCGGTGAATTTGTCTGACAGGAGATAGGGAGAATGAAGGGAAAACATAAAATTGTTGTTTCAACCAAACGCTTAAAATATGAGTTTGAACTGCACCGCAATCTGACTGTCATTCGTGGAGACAGTGCAACCGGAAAAACCACGCTGGTAGATATGATTCGGGATCATATCAATAACCCGTCTGGCACACCGGTGGAGCTGGTTTGTGATAAAACATGCTATGTGCTGGAGGGAAGCTTATGGAAAGCACAGTTATCGGAGATTTCAGATGGTATCGTATTCATAGATGAAGGAAATGAATTTATCAAAACAGAAGAGTTCGCGGGAACTATTCAGAAAACAGATAATTATTATGTAATTGTAACAAGGGAATCTTTACCTGCACTGCCATACAGTGCAGAGGAAATTTATGGTATCCGAACATCTGGAAAATATGGGACGTTGAGACAGAGTTATCATGAGTTTTACAGAATATATGGAACAGATACCTGTACTAACCCGGTAAAACCGGAGATGGTTCTCACAGAGGACAGTAATTCGGGTTATCAGTTTTTTTCTCACATATGCCAGGCGAATGGGTTGAAATGCGAGTCTATGAATGGAAAATCGAATGTTTTCCACTATATCAATGAACATAAAGATCAGAAAATCCTTGTAATAGCAGACGGTGCGGCGTTCGGTTCGGAAATTGACAGAGTATTGAAACTGATCCGGGAAAATGAAACAGCAGCTCTGTATCTGCCGGAATCCTTTGAATGGCTGATTTTAAAGTCTGGGGTATTGAAAAATAATCAGATAGACCAGATGTTGGATGAGCCGGCAGAATATATAGAAAGCAGGGAGTATTTTAGCTGGGAACGATTTTTCACATCTGTGTTAATTGAGAACACCAGGGATAGCTATCTGGCATATGCCAAAAAGAAGTTGAATGAGGCTTATCTTGGGGGAATGATAGAGGATGCAATTCTTAAGCAGATGGAGAAGATAGAACTGGGGTGGAAGAAAGAGATACAGGAAAATAAAGAAGAAAAAGAATTGTAAAATATTTTGATGGTATATATAATGGTATGGCAAAGAAATTTGTGAAATGTCAGGTGTTTTGGAAAAGGATATCTGTGAGTTGAAAAAAATGTTTATGTAATTTCATTTAAGGGGGCTGTCGCACTAATTAGTGCGCAGCTCCTTTTCTTGTGCAAAAAAATAACTGCCAGACCTCGAAAGAATCCGGCAGTTGGTGTAAAATCAAGTTATGCTACTAACTAAATTATTACAAAAAGATTATACAAAAAATTCAGACGGATATCAACTTAAACTTCCGTTAAATCTTGAAACAATCATTCCGGATAATGATTCTGTTCGATTATTAAGTCAGTTTGTGGAGGCTATGGATTTGACTGACCTATATTCTACTTATGAAAGAATAAATTCTGTATCGCCCAGAACACTTTTGAAGATCGTGCTCTATTCTTACATGAACGGGGATTACTCCTCTCGTTCCATGGAACTAAATTGTAAAAGAGATATCAATTTTATGTTTCTTCTAGAAGGTTCCCCGGCTCCTGATCATGCAACATTTGCAAGGTTTAGAAGTATCCATTTTGCTCCCTGTTCTAAACGTATCCTTGCAGAAATGTCTAATGCATTGTTTGATATGGGAGAAATTTCCGGAGAGACCATTTTTATTGATGGTACAAAAATTGAAGCCAGTGCCAATAAGTATACTTTCGTCTGGAAGAAGGCAGTAACAAAAAACCAGGCAAAACTTTTGCAGAAACTTGCTGATTTTGTGGCTGAGTGTGAGTTGCTTTATGATATAAAAATCGTTTATGGAAATACGATAAAAATAAAGCATGTAAAGAAGCTCCGCAAAAAACTGTATGCATTAAAAGAAACTGAAAATATAGTGTTTGTGTATGGGATCGGGAAAAGAAAAACTTCACTGCAAAAGAGTATTGAAACTCTTGAAAGTTATTTGAACCGGCTCAAAAAATATAACCAGCAGATACATATCTGTGCGGAACGCAACAGTTATTCAAAGACAGATCATGATGCTACTTTTATGCGAATGAAGGAGGATGCCATGGGAAACGGACAGTTAAAGCCTGCGAACTATGAGATTTCCAAGACCCGTAAATATAAAAATGATATCGGTAAGATAGAAAATATGGAGTATGATGTAAAAAAAGATATCTATACCTGCAAAAATGGTAAAAAATTAGGTGCAGATCATATCCGCCACTCAAAAAGCAAAACAGGATATGTAAGCGAAAAAACGATTTATAAATGTGAGGACTGTAATGGATGCCCTTACAAAAGCGAATGCATCAAAGGGAATAACTGCAAAACACCCTTAGAAGAACGGACAAAGACACTTCAGGTTGCGAAAACATTTCTAAAACATAGAAAAGAAGATTTAGACCGGATACTCTCAGAAGAAGGGATCCTCTTCAGGACAAACCGAAGCATACAGGCGGAAGGCTCCTTTGGCGATTTAAAACAGGATATGCAGTTCCGCAGATATTTGAGCAAATGAAATGCAAATGTTCTTGCAGAAAGTACGTTGCTTGCCATGGCAAGAAACATAAACAAACTGCATAATAAGATTCAAAATGGAAGAACCGGAACACATTTATTTTCGATAAAAAGTGCCTAAATTTTGACTTATCAAAACAATTTTTCAAGCCATCAAGAATGGCTTATTAAAGTGCGTCTTTAATAATAGCCTGTAACAATGAAAAGCGTTTTTTGATGGATTTTATCCTTAGAACAGCAAAAAGAAAGCTGCCGCTTCACGAAAATTCATTCGTTAAAGCGACAGCCCCGTGAGTTGAAATTTGAAACAGAAGCAAAATTTGTTAAGGCAGGAAAAAGTCAGCCTCCTTGCGAGACTGTGAGTTGAAAGGACGATTACGATGATGAAAGCGGGTACGATGATGAAGTCATCCTATTTGAGAGGATGAGAGTTGAAATGTTACCACGGTCAACATGAAGAAGAAACAGGAGTTGTCAGCCTCACTATGAGGCTGTGAATTGAAAAGAAGAATATGGTGTTATAGTTGTTGCGGCGAGAAAATTAACAATCATTTTACACAGAGAAGATTGTGAAATTAACCATTTTCATATATAATAAAACATATAATATGTCGTGAAAAGAAAAAATTTCAGAAAAAATATATAGGGAATGGAGGATGTCGTATGAAGAAGAGAAGGATATTCCGCAATCTGAACAACAAAGAATTTGCCTGGGTGCTCTATGATGTGGGAAATTCGGCGTATACGATGCTGGCGTGTGCGTTGATACCGATCTGGTTTAAGGCGATGGCGATCGGGACGAGGCCGGGGCAGCTGACTTCGGATCAGGCAACGGCTTATTATTCGATGGCGATTGCGGTGATTACGATTGTGGTTGCGCTGCTTGGTCCGGTGTGCGGGGCGATTTCGGATCATAAGGGGATGAAAAAAATCTTTTTTACCACGACCGTAGCAGTTGGCGTTTCCGGATGTATCCTGAATGGATTTGCGTATCAGTGGATCGCATTTCTGCTTCTGTTTGCAGTGACCAAAATATTCTATAATATGTCGCTGATGTTTTATGACTCCATGTTGAACGATATCACGACAGAAGAGCGGATGGATGAAGTCTCTTCCTACGGTTTTGCGTGGGGATACCTTGGCTCCTGCATACCGTTTCTGATAGCACTGGTGGCTTATGTACTTGGTCCGGATATGGCGGGAATGATTCCGGGCAGGATATCGATGGCGATCGGATTCGCAGTTACCGGACTCTGGTGGCTTCTGGTAACGATTCCACTGATGAAAAACTATAAGCAGCTGAACTATGTAGAGCATCAGGGGCATGCAGTGGGAAATGCATTTCGCAAGATTTTTCAGACAGTAAAATTTATCGCAACCGAAGACAAAAAAGTATTTTTCTTTCTGATCGCATTTTTCCTCTATATCGATGGTGTGGGAACGATCATTGATAACTGCATTAATATAGGAACAGATCTGAACTTGAGTACCGTCGGACAGGTCATCTGTCTGCTGGCAACGCAGGTCGTTGCATTTGGCGGATCACTGGTGTTTGCAAAACTGTCAAAAAAATACGATACCGTTCGTCTGATCCTGGTATGTATCGTGGGTTATTTTGTCGTCTGTCTGTATGCGCTGACGTTAAAAAACCTGCTGGGATTCAGCTTTCTGGCATTTGGTGTAGGATGCTTTCAGGGGTCGATCCAGTCCCTGTCGAGATCCTATTTTTCCAAAATTATTCCGCCGGATAATTCAGGAGAATATTTCGGTTTATATGATATTTTTTCAAAAGGTGCCTCTTTCCTCGGTTCTGCCGTGATCGCAGGCGTCAAACTGGCAGGCGGAACGATTAACATTGCGGTAGCATCGCAGGCAGTATTTTTCTTCCTGGGATTTATCTTCCTGAAGATTGCGGACGGAAAAGAAAAAAGAACAGCAGAACGATAGAAAAAAATATGGTCGAAAAACAGAGAAGTCATCAACCGGACTTCTCTGTTTTTTTACTTTACAGGAAATTGTTCCCCTGTAAAGTAAAAAACGCTCCGCGAGGATGCGCACTGCGGCGTATAAGGTAGATGCCGCAAGAGGTCTACGTTCCACTTCGGTCGTTGCTAAACAAGTGCCACTGGCACATTCTTTGTTAAAATTTATAAAAGAAAAGAAGAAAAAAGTCGATGAATGTGTTAGGATATTTGAGTAAAGGTAACAAAAAGAAATAAGGGATACAGACAATGAAGAAAAAACAATCTACAAAAAAGAGTAGGAAAACAGATTGTATGTCTTCTGGGCGCAGCGGCAGGAATTCTTGCGCTGGTAAACCGGGTGCTGAAGGCGAACAGGGAAAAGAAGGAACAGTTTGCGGTTCTGGCATCAATGTCGGAGATTTACCACAGTATGCATTTGATCCGGCTGGATGAAAATTCCGTAATGGAATATTCCGGCACAAAAGAAGAATCCGAGATGGGAAAAAACAGAGAAAATGCAGATCAGGTGATCGCAGAACTGATGAAAGAAACCGCGCTGGAAGTGTACGGAGATCAGGCAGAAGCTTTTGTGGACTTTACGACACTGGCGAAGCGAATGGAAGGAAAGAAGATTATTTCCGCAGAATTTGTAGGAAAAGATCTGGAATGGTTCCGGGCTTCGTTTATTGAGATCACAGAAGATCAGAATAAACATCTGGAATATCAGAAGCAGACAGCGTTTGACTATCTGAGAAATCATCTCGATGAGGATCATAAGAGAATCAGCATCACATATCGAAGAAAAGAAAATGAGAAATATAAAGTTGTGACGATGGAAGTGATTCCGGCAGATGACTATACAACAGAGAACCGGGCAGGTGTTCTGTATGTGAAAGGATAAAGGACAGGAACTGTGAGATTCCAAACAGGATTTCACAGTTTTTTTTCATATGTGATAAAAAAAGAAATCCGGAACGGGATATTTTCCGGACTTCTCCGTCTAATCTATGTAAACAAAAAGAGCCGGCCGGCGAACCAACCAGAAAAGGTGGTGCAAAAGTGACAAAAGAACAATTAGGGACACTGATCCTGGATACGGAGAGGCAGATGTACTGCACTGCCAAATCCATGTTATACAGCGATCAGGACTGTGCGGATGCCATACAGGAGACGATTGTCAAAGCATTTTCCAGACTTCATACGTTACGGAATGACAAATACGCAAAGACATGGCTGATGCGGATCCTGATTAACGAGTGTTACACCATCCTGAGAAAAACAAGCAAAGTGATTTCTCTGGATGAGATGTGTGAGACGACAGAGATCGCGGCAGATGAAAAGACCGATTACAGTGAACTGTACAAGGCAGTCGGTTCCCTGAAAGAAGATCTGCGGATGCCGGTGATCCTGTATTATATTGAAAACTTTAATATCCGGGAGATCGCACAGATCATGGATATTACCGAGGGCGCAGTACAAAAAAGACTCGCCAGAGCAAGAGAAAAATTACGGCAGGATCTGCAGGAAAGTGAGGCATGGACATGAGATTAGAAGATATGAAAAACAATATCCCGGAAACACCAGATTTTATTCATAAAATGGTACAGGAAGAGGTAAACAGACAGCTTCAGGATACCAAAGTTGTGTCAATAAAGAAGAGAAAATGGAACAAAATGCAGGTGGCAGCGGCAGCAGCCGTGTGTCTTCTGGCAACATCCACTGTTGCCTATGCCGGCAGCCGACTGTACCATATGTATGTGGAAAAACAGGGAACCTACAGCGTGGCAACCGGACTTCAGGACGATGGCAACACAACCCTCCAGCTCCCGGAACAGGTACACGATGTAACTATATCAACGAGCTATATCCCGGACGGCATGACTTGGACGGATGATGCACACCTGCAGTATACTGCACAAAACGGTGGCTTCAGCTTTACCTCTGTCCTGCTTGACAGTGACGATTTTGCGCAGGTAAAAGAAGATAAAAATATCGTAGAGAGCGAAGAGCGGACGTTCGGTCAGTACGAAGGTGTCTACCTGAAATACCATGAGGTTATGCAGGATGGTTTCTTTAACCAGCGCATCTACCTGCTCTGCCCGGAAGCATACCGTGTGATCACGATTTATGTGGGTGACGATGTATCGAAAGAAGATGCCATCAAAGTAGCAGAAAACCTTCAGATCACCGAAAAAGATACGATGATAGACACCGCCAATATGTACACCTGGAGCGACATCGTCTCCCCGGAAGAAACACCGGGCGATGAAGAGATAACCAGTATAGCAGCAGACAAACTCCCGATCGCGAAAGTCGGCGAAACCATAAATTTGACCGCCAGCGGCGAAGATACAGATGGAAACTATGTATCCGACATCCCGCTTCAGGCAACCGTAGACTCCGTCCAGATCGCAGATGACCTCCAACTCCTGAACGGCCAGATTCCGGAAGACTGGAAAGATGCCACTGACGCAGACGGAAAACTGAAAGAAAACACCATCTCCTACATCAAAGAAGGAGACGGCGTAAACACTCTGGATGAAATCGTAAAAACAAAAACCGAACAGCAGAAACTGGTTTACACCACTGTCACTTACACCAACACCTCCGACCAGGAAGTAAACCACATCCTCTACATCGGTTCCCTGATGAAGCTTCACAGCGATGGCAGCACCTATGAAGCCTATGTACCTGAGGAAGAATCCGGAGACGGCTACGATCGCACCACCTGGGACAGCGCCGCCAGAACAGGCGAAATGAAATACTATAGCGTAACCGACAACTACGGCAACGGCGGAAACTACATCCCAACCCTGAAACCAGGCGAAAGCATTCAGATATCCATGGCATGGATCGTCAACGAAAGCGACCTGACCGAAGCCTACCTGAACCTCACTGGCAGCTCCTACCAGTTCAACGACGAAACCCTCGCCAGCGGCGTAATCGATATCCGCCAAGAGTAAGAAACAATAAATTTGATACTAACACAAATATTCAGTGGTGTCTAAGAAGTTCAAGTAAAACTTGCCAGAATATACTCAGGCACCCATAAAATAGTCAGGAGAACAGAGATTAAAAAGCCCTCTGTTCTCCTGCTTATTTAGGCGAGCAACGATCCAAAGTTCATGCTTGCATGAAACCATTCCAAACTTATAGTATATATCTTGAGCTTAATGTGAGTATGAATCCCTATACAAATCCATTTAAATATGTACAATACATGATTACAAATTAAATACTTATAAAACACATCCCTTCCACTCGGAACAAATATCATCTTTGCCAATACCTCCCAACTCTATGCGTACCTCCCACCTCCAATACCCAGAAACCATGCCCAAGATCCAGCCCCACAGACAGCCTTATGCTAGAGCGTGTCTGAAAAATCATTTCCGCAATCTGCAAGCCCCACTTTGCGGT